>LIDZ01012533.1_pt2 | contig 46208 bp, 27 predicted proteins | sample 644651 | NCBI WGS metagenome assembly LIDZ01 (sample SAMN03856242, study PRJNA289617) | food metagenome | isolation source: wine grapes on drying loft during traditional withering process | host: Vitis vinifera cv. Corvina | place: Italy: Gargagnago di S. Ambrogio di Valpolicella | collected 2014-01 | reverse complement strand
CGCCGCACCTGCCGCTGCTCCTGCTGCTGCATCGGGCGCCAAAGTGCACGCCGGCCCGGCCGTACGCCAACTGGCCCGCGAGTTCGGCGTCGAGCTGAGCGCCGTCAGCGCCTCCGGCCCGCACGGTCGCATCCTCAAGGAAGACGTGCAGGCGTACGTCAAGACCATGATGCAAAAGGCCAAGGAAGCTCCAGCTGCCGTGGCTGCAGGCGCGACTGGCGGAGCTGGCATCCCGGCAATTCCGACCATCGACTTCAGCCGTTTCGGCGAAATCGAAGAAGTGCCTATGACTCGCCTGATGCAGGTCGGCGCTGCCAACCTGCACCGCAGCTGGCTTAACGTCCCACACGTGACCCAGTTCGATCAGGCAGACATCACCGAGCTCGAAGCCTTCCGCGTAGCGCAAAAGGCCGTGGCCGAAAAAGCCGGCGTCAAGCTGACTGTTTTGCCATTGCTGCTCAAGGCTTGCGCGCACCTGCTCAAGGAACTGCCAGACTTCAACAGCTCCCTGGCGCCTAGCGGCAAGGCGATCATCCGCAAGAAATACGTCAACGTCGGTTTCGCCGTCGATACCCCGGATGGCCTGCTGGTACCTGTGATCAAGAACGTCGACCAGAAGAGCCTGCTGCAACTGGCAGCCGAAGCTGCGGCCCTGGCTGAAAAAGCCCGGACCAAAAAGCTCTCGGCCGATGACATGCAAGGCGCCTGCTTCACCATCTCGAGCCTCGGGCACATTGGCGGCACTGGCTTCACGCCGATCGTCAACGCGCCAGAAGTCGCGATCCTGGGTGTTTCCAAGGCCACCATCCAGCCTGTGTGGGACGGCAAAGCCTTCCAACCCAAGCTGATGTTGCCGCTGTCGCTGTCCTACGATCACCGCGTGATCAACGGCGCCGCTGCAGCACGCTTCACCAAGCGCCTGGGTGACCTGCTCACCGACATCCGCACGATGCTGCTGTAGGTCACAGAACGCCGGCCTGGATAGCCCTGGCCGGCAGATTTTTCGAGCTGCCACGCTCGAAGCCTCAATCCCCGCCCTCGTGGCGGGTTTTTTTGGGCGGTATTTAGTACGCTGCGCGAGCATGCTCTGCCCACGAAGACTCCCGCCAACTCAAGGCAGTAACCCCTGCAAACCTGGAAAGCATCGCCTATCCAAGCGTTTTGCAAGCAAGCCCATTGGGGGCAAACCCTCCTGTGCAGGCATTGGAAGAAAGGCTGGCTGGACTGGCCCCTTCCCGAGCAGAGCTCGGTCCCACAGGGTGGAAGCCTGATGGATGGGCTGGCTGTGAGGGCCTTTATTAGGCGCACTCAAGCCCTGGAGGGCTCAGGAATGGGGGCAAACGCTGTGAAACCGCTTACATCCGAAAATATCCATCCTCTTATCGTTTTTTAAACAGTGTCCGTTGCAGAAAAATGCTTTACTGCCGATAGCATGAAGGCACAGAGCCATTGCGTCCTTGATGAGCTTACGCTACATCATGCAATCTGGTTTTCGCGATACAACATGGTCCTGACGGCCATGTGCGAATGAACTCTTGAAGTGAGCTCTCCATGAAAAGCCATCCCGATGCCGCCAGCCGTATGGCGGCCGAGGTCGTGACGCAATTGCCGGTGCCTTCGCGCCTGGGCATGCTGCGCTTCGAGCGGCTGAACGAGGCAAGCTGGGCGCTGCTGTTTCTCGACCCCAACTGCGATAGTCAATTCGGCATTCCCGCGCTAGAACTGTGCTCCCTGGTCGGCTCTCCCTACGCCAGCCTCATGGAGCCGGAGGCGCGCCACGGCCTGCACGCGCACATTCAAGAGCAACTGACCCACCGGTCCAACTACTCGGTGCGCTACACCCTGCACACCCTTAACGGCGCGTTGCAGCTGCTTGAAGTCGGGGAACCCTACAAACAGCACAACCGCCAACTGCTGCGCGGCTACCTGCTCACAGTAGACGACACCAGCGCGGCCGCACCAGACGCCACCGCAGCCGAACTCGAAAACCAGAACAGCCGCCTGCAGGTTGCGCTAGAGCTCAATCAGAAAGCCCAGCTGGAACAACTGCAGCATCTGGACCGAGTGCGCGCACAGCAAGAGCTGATTCTCAACCTCGCGCGCCAGCGCTACACCACCAACAACCCCCTGCTCGAAGCAGCCGAGCTGATCACCCGCCGCGCCTGCGAGATCTACGAAGTCGAATGCGGCAGCCTGTGGATGCTGGTGGGTGATCGCCTCGAGCCGATCCTCGCCTACGATGCCGAAACCCGTATCCACCAGGTCCAGGACGCCCTCGACGCCAGCCAATGGCCGCACTATATCGAGGCCCTGCACACCAGCCGCGCCATCGATGCCCACCAAGCGGACATCGACCCACGCACCAAGGAGCTGGCCCCGATGCTGCTCGCCCGAGGCATCAACGCGATCCTCGATGCCAGTATTCGGGTCGATGGCCAAGTGGTCGGCGTGCTGTGCCTCGAACAACGCTACAAGACCCGCGAATGGCAGGCCGATGAGATCGCCTTTGCCGGCGAACTGGCCGACCAGGTCGCGCAGGTCATCAACAACCAGAACCGCCGCGCCGCCACCAGCGCGCTGCATCTGTTCCAGCGGGCTGTCGAACAGAGCGCCAACGCCTTTTTGCTCGTAAACTGCCGCGGCGTGGTCGAATACGTCAACCCAAGCTTCACGGCCATCACCCAGTACAGTTCCGATGAGGTTCAAGGCCATCTGCTGGCCGAGCTGCCGGCGCTGGAGAACCTCAGCGAGCTGCTGTTCGATACCCACTCCCATCTGGCCAACAGCAACAGCTGGCAGGGTGAGTTCAAGAGCCGTCGCAAAAATCTGGAACCCTACTGGGGCCAACTGTCGATCTCCAAGGTATTCAACGACCAGCGCGAGCTCACGCACTACATCGGCATCTACGAGGACATCACTCAGAGCAAGTTGGCGCAGCAGCGTATCGAGCGCCTGGCCTACACCGATAACCTGACCAACCTGGGCAATCGCCCTGCGTTCATCCGCAGTCTTGATGAACGCTTTGCCCGCAATAGCGACGCCCCCATCAGCCTGATGCTGGTGGACATAGATAACTTCAAGCGGATCAACGACAGCCTCGGCCACCAGACCGGTGACAAGCTGCTGATCAGCCTTGCCCGACGCCTGCGCAACAGCCTGAGCAGCAGCGGCAGCCTGGCGCGCTTTGCCAGCAACGAATTTGCCGTGTTGCTCGATGACGTCGACCCCAGTGCAGGGCAGGTGATCGCCCAGCAAGTATTGCGCACCCTCGACAAGCCGATGTTCGTCGACAACCAATTGATCAACGTCACCGCCTCGGTCGGCTTTGCCTGCGCGCCGCTGCACGGCCGCGACCCACAGACCCTGATGAAAAACGCCGGCCTGGCGCTGCACAAGGCCAAGGCCAACGGCAAGCATCAGGTGCAGGTGTTTACCGAAGCCCTGAACGCCGAAGCAAGCTACAAACTGTTCGTGGAAAACAACCTGCGCCGTGCGCTGACCCAAAACGAGCTGGAGGTGTTCTACCAGCCCAAGCTGTGTCTGCGCAGCGGCCGCCTCCTAGGCCTGGAAGCGCTGCTACGCTGGAATCACCCGGAGCGCGGCATGATTCGCCCGGACCAGTTCATCAGCGTGGCCGAAGAAACCGGCCTGATCATCCCGATCGGCAAGTGGGTGGCGCGCCAGGCCTGCCGCATGAGCAAAGAGCTGACGGCCAATGGCCTGGGCGACCTGCAAGTAGCGATCAACCTCTCGCCCAAGCAGTTCTCCGACCCTGACTTGGTCTCGTCGATCCGCCACATTCTCGAAGAAGAAGCTCTGCCCGCGCACCTGCTGGAACTGGAACTCACCGAGGGCCTGCTGCTCGAAGCCACCGAAGACACCCGCCTGCAGCTCGGGGAGTTGAAAAGCCTGGGGCTGACCCTTGCCATGGATGACTTTGGCACCGGCTATTCGTCGCTCAGCTACCTGAAAAAATTCCCGATCGACATCATCAAGATCGACCGCAGCTTCATCCATGAAATCCCGGACAACCAGGATGACATGGAGATCACTTCGGCCGTTATCGCCATGGCCCACAATCTCAAGCTCAAGGTCGTCGCCGAAGGCATAGAGACCGCAGAGCAGCTGGCGTTCTTGCGCCGCCATCGCTGCGACGTTGGCCAGGGTTACCTGTTCGACCGACCGATCCCCGGCAGTGAGCTGGTCGAAGCTCTCAAACGCTACCCGCGCGGACCAACCGCCTGACCGCAAGGCAACACGCGGGCACACGCTCGGTCTATCCTTAGGCTTTCCCACTCAATGCAGAGGAGAAGGCTGATGGCCTTGCGCTCCGAAATCCTGGTCAACAAAAACCACTTGCCTACCGCCCAGCAAGCGTTGCCTGGGCGCGACTCGCCCATGGCAGTGCCCGCCGAGCACTTCGTCAACGGTCACTCGCTGATCGAAGTGCCTGCAGGCATGCATGTCGCGTTTTTCGGCCTTGGCTGCTTCTGGGGTGCCGAACGTCGCCTATGGAACGAGCCGGGCGTGTGGAGCACCGCAGCGGGCTACGCCGGCGGCTACACGCCCAACCCCACGTACGAAGAAACCTGCTCGGGCCTGACCGGCCACAGTGAGGTGGTTCGGGTGGTATTCGACCCCGCGCTGGTGAGCTACAAAACCTTGCTGGCGGTGTTCTGGGAAGCCCACAACCCCACTCAAGGCATGAGGCAGGGCAACGATATCGGTACGCAGTACCGCTCGGCGATCTACTGCACCACAGAGCAGCAATTGCTAGAGGCCAGATCCAGCGAAGAGGTATACCAAGCGCAATTGACCGAAGCCGGGCTGGGTGGGATTACCACCGAGATCGCTCTGGCGCCGACGTTCTACTATGCCGAGGCCTATCATCAGCAGTATCTGGCGAAGAATCCGGCGGGATACTGCGGGCTGGGCGGGACCGGGGTGTGCATGCCGCCTGTGTGATCTCAAGCGCAAAAGCTTCGCGGGCAGAGCCCGCTCCCACAGGTGTTGGTGATCTTGCGGGAGCGGGCTTTAGCTATTCAGCAATCAACCAATCCATCTTCCAGCCACCTTGGGTTTGCCCCAGCAGCCTGGACAGCCAGGGCAGCAGCTCGGCGAGCTCTTCTTCCAGGCCCCACGGCGGATTGGCAATCGCCAGCCCCGAACCATTCAGGCTCTGCTCGGTGTCAATCGGATGTACCAGCAACTCGACGCGCAACAGCTTGGGTGCTCCGCTGCCGGCCAGGTCCTGATAAAAGCGCATGAGCGCGCGCTGATCCTTGATCGGGTACCAGATGGCCGCCACGGTCTGGCGCATACGGCTGATGGCCTCTTTGAGGGCCTTGGCACAGCGCTGCATCTCGTCCAGTTGCTCGAACGGCGGATCGATCAACATCAAGGCGCGCTTCTGCGGCACCGGCAGCAAGGCACGCGGCACGTGCCAGCCCTCCCCCAGATGCACCGCAACTCGGCGATCACCCTTCATGTTGTCCTTGAGCAACTGACCATCCTGGGGATGTTTTTCGTTGAGCAGTACGCGGTCCTGCGGGCGCGTCAGGCGCCGCGCCAGCTCCGGCGAGCCAGGGTAATAGCGCAACTCGCCATCCGGGTTCATGTCGTGCAGCACGCGCAGATAATCGGCCGTCAGTTGTGGAGCATCCGGCGCCTCCCACAACCGCGCAACGCCCTGCAGCCACTCTCCGGTACGGGTAGCCTGATCGCCGCGCAGGTCATACAGCCCGAGGCCGGCGTGGGTATCGATGGAGGCAAAGGGTTGTTCCTTGCGTGACAGCAAGGCAATCAGACGGGTCAAGACGATATGTTTGAACACGTCGGCGTGGTTGCCGGCGTGGAAAGCGTGACGATAGTTCATGGCAACTCCTGCATTGCGCAGGAGTTTACCCTGTGTCGGCCCCGCCGCCAAAATCGGCGAGGCCGCACAATTGCCTCAGCTGTTGCGGCGGTAGTCACCTTCGGCCGCTTCAAAGCGCTGCAGCATGTTGGCGCTTGGTGCGCCAAGCAGGCTGACCAGCCAGATCGCCAGGCTCGCGAACAGGAAGCCCGGGATGATTTCGTACAGCCCCAGTAGGCCCAGCTGCTTCCAGATGATCACGGTGGCGGCGCCTACAACGATGCCGGCCAGCGCGCCATTGCGGGTCATGCCTTTCCACAGTACCGAGATCAGCACCACCGGCCCGAACGCTGCACCGAACCCGGCCCAGGCATAACTCACCAGCCCCAGCACGCGGTTGTTCGGATCGGCCGCCAAGGCAATCGCCACCAGGGCAACCAGCAGCACCATGAAGCGCCCGACCCACACCAGCTCGCGCTGCGAGGCCTGCTTGCGCAGGAACGCCTTGTAGAAGTCCTCGGTCAGCGCGCTGGAGCACACCAGCAACTGGCAGCTCAGAGTGCTCATGACTGCCGCCAGAATGGCCGACAGCAGTACACCCGCGATCCATGGATTGAACAGCAATCGCGCCAGTTCGATGAAGACTCGCTCTGGGTTATCTGTCACCGCACCCGCATGCTCCGGATGCACGGAGAAATAAGCCACACCAAAGAAGCCCACACCCAAGGCACCGCACAGGCAAAGGATCATCCAGGTCATGGAGATACGGCGGGCCTTGGCGATCGACTTGACCGAATCGGCCGCCATGAAGCGCGCCAGAATATGTGGCTGGCCAAAGTAGCCCAGGCCCCAGCCCAACAGCGAGACAATGCCGATAAAGGTGGTGTTTTTCAGCACGTCGAAGTGCGCAGGTGCCTGGGTTTCGATCGCCAACATGGCGCTGTCGGCGCCACCGCTGGCAACCACCACCATGATAGGCGTGAGGATCAGCGCAAAGATCATCAGCGAAGCCTGCACCGTGTCGGTCCAGCTGACAGCAAGGAAGCCCCCGATCAAGGTGTAAGCGATGGTCGCTGCAGCGCCCGCCCACAAGGCTTGTTCGTAAGACAAGCCAAATGTGCTCTCGAACAGCCGCGCACCGGCGACGATCCCAGAGGCGCAATAAATGGTGAAGAACAACAAAATCACCACCGCCGAGATAACCCGCAACAGGCCGCTGCGGTCTTCGAAACGGCTGGAAAAATAGTCCGGCAGGGTCAAGGCATCGCCATTGTGCTCGGTCTGTACGCGTAAGCGCCCGGCCACGAACAGCCAGTTGAAGTAGGCGCCGGTGATGAGGCCGACCGCAATCCAGCCTTCGGACAGCCCCGACATGTAGATAGCGCCTGGCAGGCCCATCAATAGCCATCCGCTCATGTCCGAAGCGCCTGCGGAAAGCGCGGTGACAAGGCTGCCCAGGCTGCGGCCACCAAGGATGTAGTCGGAAAGATTTTGCGTACGATGCCAGGCGAGCAGCCCGATCAGGACCATCGCCGCGATGTAGATCACAAAGGTGATCAGGGTGGGGTTGCCAAGGGTCATGCTAAATACCTGTTGTTATTCGACACCCTGCAAGTGCAACCCATTAGGGGCGGGTTGCAACCAGAGGATCACGCGAGAAAAAACGCCCTAAAACAGAGCAGTCCGCCTATTTCATTGGCGCCAGCGCACCAATGCAAAGCATACCGACTGCACGGGGCACTGACGCCCGAGAGTGTGTAACGAATCCTTTCAAAAAGAGGGTTGCACCCGGTTGCACCCAACCCGGCGCCAAGCTAATCTGCACCTACCTGATGCCGCGAACCCAGCGGCCCTGACGAGGAATAATGATGGCGACGACCACCCTTGGGGTCAAACTCGACGACCCTACCCGTGAGCGACTGAAGGCAGCTGCCCAGTCGATCGACCGCACGCCCCACTGGTTGATCAAGCAGGCAATCTTCAATTATCTCGAGAAACTCGAGGGCGGTGCGACCCTCAACGAGATCAACGGGCTGGGTGGCAAGGACAGCGACGACGCCGGCGAAGTCTTGGCCGAGCAGGCTCACCAGAGCTTTCTGGAATTTGCCGAAAGCATTCATCCGCAGTCGGTTCTGCGCGCCGCCATCACCGGCGCCTACCGCCGCCCCGAGCAAGAAGTCGTGCCCATGCTGCTGGAGCAGGCGCGCCTGCCTGCGGCCATGGCCGAAGCTACGCACAAGGTTGCCGCCGCCATCGCCGAAAAACTGCGCAATCAGAAGAGCGCCAGTGGCCGCGCCGGTATTGTCCAGGGCCTGCTGCAGGAGTTCTCGCTGTCGTCCCAGGAAGGCGTAGCGCTGATGTGTCTTGCCGAAGCGCTGCTGCGCATTCCCGACAAGGGCACCCGCGACGCCTTGATCCGCGACAAGATCAGCAACGGCAACTGGCATCCGCACTTGGGCAACAGCCCTTCACTGTTCGTCAACGCGGCCACGTGGGGGCTGCTGCTGACCGGCAAGCTGGTTTCGACCCATAACGAATCCGGCCTGACCTCGTCCCTCAGCCGCATCATCGGCAAAAGCGGCGAGCCGATGATCCGCAAGGGCGTGGACATGGCCATGCGTCTGATGGGCGAGCAGTTCGTGACCGGTGAGACCATAGGCGAGGCCTTGGCGAACGCCACCCGCTTTGAAGCCAAGGGCTTTCGCTACTCCTACGACATGCTCGGCGAAGCAGCGCTCACCGAACATGACGCGCAAAAATACCTCGCGTCCTACGAGCAGGCCATCCACTCGATCGGCAAGGCCTCCCACGGCCGTGGCATTTACGAAGGCCCGGGCATCTCCATCAAGCTTTCGGCCCTGCACCCGCGCTACAGCCGCGCCCAGTACGACCGCGTCATGGACGAGCTGTACCCGCGGCTGTTGTCCCTGACCCTGCTGGCCAAGCAATACGACATCGGCCTCAACATCGATGCCGAAGAAGCCGACCGCCTGGAGTTGTCGCTGGATCTGCTCGAACGCCTGTGCTTCGAGCCACAGCTGACCGGCTGGAATGGTATCGGCTTCGTGATCCAGGCCTACCAGAAGCGCTGCCCGTACGTCATCGATTACGTCATTGATCTGGCCCGTCGCAGCCGCCACCGCCTGATGATCCGACTGGTCAAGGGCGCCTACTGGGACAGCGAAATCAAGCGCGCTCAGGTCGAAGGTCTGGAAGGCTATCCGGTCTACACACGCAAGGTGTACACCGACGTCTCGTATATAGCCTGCGCCAAGAAGCTGCTGGCCGTGCCCGAAGTCATCTACCCGCAATTCGCCACGCACAACGCCCACACATTGGCGGCCATTTACCATATCGCCGGGCAGAACTACTACCCCGGCCAGTACGAGTTCCAGTGCCTGCACGGCATGGGTGAACCGCTGTACGAGCAGGTCGTGGGCAAAGTTGCCGATGGCAAGCTGAACCGCCCGTGCCGGGTCTATGCTCCGGTCGGCACCCATGAAACGCTATTGGCCTATCTGGTACGTCGCCTGCTGGAAAACGGCGCCAACACCTCGTTCGTCAACCGCATCGCCGACCACTCGATTTCCATCCACGAGTTGGTGGCCGATCCGGTAAGCAGCATCGAGCACATGGCCTCCCACGAGGGCGGTTGTGGGCTGCCGCACCCGCGCATCCCGCTGCCAGTCGATCTCTATGGCAGCGAGCGCAACAACTCGGCCGGCATCGACCTGGCGAACGAACATCGCCTGGCCTCGCTGTCCAGTGCTCTGCTGGCTACCGCTCACACTGACTGGCGTGCCGCGCCGATGCTGGGTTGCCCGGCCAGCCAAGGCGAGGCACAGCCGCTGCTCAACCCCTCGGATTCACGCGACGTGGTCGGCCATGTCCAGGAGGCGACCGTCGAAGACGTCGACAATGCCCTGTTGAGCGCCTTGGGCAACGGTCCGATCTGGCAGGCCACCCCACCGGCCGAACGTGCCGCCGTGCTGGAGCGCGCCGCCGACCTGATGGAAGCCGAGATCCAGCCGCTGATGGGCCTGCTGGCTCGCGAAGCCGGCAAGACCTTTGCCAACGCCATTGCCGAAGTGCGCGAAGCCGTGGACTTTCTGCGCTACTACGCCGTACAGGCACGCAACGACTTGAGCAACGACGCCCACCGCCCGCTGGGCCCGGTGGTGTGCATCAGCCCGTGGAACTTCCCACTGGCAATCTTTACCGGGCAGGTCGCCGCCGCACTGGCAGCCGGCAATCCGGTACTGGCCAAACCTGCCGAGCAGACGCCACTGGTGGCGGCACAGGCCGTGCGTATTTTGCTTGAGGCAGGGATTCCACAAGGCGTGCTGCAATTGCTGCCGGGGCGCGGCGAAACCGTCGGCGCCCGCCTGGTGGGCGATGAGCGGGTCAAAGGTGTGATGTTCACCGGCTCCACCGAAGTCGCGCGCTTGCTGCAACGCAATATCGCCGGGCGCCTGGATGCTCAAGGCCGGCCGATTCCGTTGATCGCCGAAACCGGCGGGCAGAACGCCATGATCGTCGATTCGTCGGCATTGACCGAGCAAGTGGTGATTGACGTGGTTTCCTCTGCCTTTGACAGCGCCGGCCAGCGCTGCTCGGCACTGCGCGTGCTGTGCCTGCAGGAAGACTCGGCTGATCGCGTGATCGAAATGCTCAAGGGCGCCATGGCCGAAGCGCGCCTGGGCAACCCGGAGCGCCTGAGCGTGGACATCGGCCCGGTGATTGACGCAGAAGCCAAGGCCAATATCGACAAGCATGTACAAGGCATGCGCGACAAAGGTCGCACGGTGTTCCAGATGGCCATTGCCGACAGCGCCGAGATCAAGCGCGGCACCTTTGTGATGCCAACGCTGATCGAGCTTGAAAGCTTTGACGAGCTGCAACGGGAAATCTTTGGTCCGGTGCTGCACGTGGTGCGCTACCAGCGCAAGGACCTCGACCGCCTGATCGAGCAGATCAACGCATCAGGCTACGGCCTGACCCTCGGCGTACACACGCGCATCGACGAAACCATCGCCAAGGTGCTGGACAACGTTAATGCCGGTAACGTCTACGTCAATCGCAACATCGTTGGCGCCGTGGTCGGCGTGCAACCGTTTGGCGGCGAGGGCTTGTCCGGTACCGGCCCGAAAGCTGGCGGCCCACTGTATCTGTACCGATTGCTGTCGACCTGCCCGGCTGGGGCCATCAGCGAATCACTGCAACGCCAGGACGGCGCGACCACGCCGGATGTGCGCCTGCGTGACGCCCAGCTCAAGCCACTGCGAGCCCTGCAAGCCTGGGCCAGCAGCAACCAGCTGGCCGAGCTGGCAGGCACGTGCGAGCAGTTCGCCAGCCAATCACAGAGCGGCGTGACTCGCCTGCTGGCTGGCCCGACCGGTGAGCGCAACAGCTACACCATTCTGCCCCGCGAACACGTGCTGGGCCTGGCCGAAACCGAAGCCGACCTGCTGGTGCAATTGGCGGCGACCCTGGCCGTCGGCAGCCATGCCGTATGGGTAGAAAACGAACTCGGCAAGGCGCTGCGCAATCGTCTGCCCAAGGATGTGCAAAGCAAGATCCGCTTGGTAGCTGAGTGGAACAAGGACGATATAGCGTTCGATGCCGTGATTCACCACGGTGATTCGGACCAACTGCGCGGTGTTTGCCAGCAAATCGCCAAGCGTGCCGGTGCAATCGTCGGCGTGCAGGGCTTCTCCCAGGGTGAGAGCAACATTGCCTTGGAGCGCTTGGTGATCGAGCGTGCATTGAGCGTCAACACTGCCGCTGCTGGTGGTAACGCGAGCTTGATGACCATCGGCTGATCAGTTGCACCATCGACCCCTTGCTGTGGCGCAGACCTCAGCAAGGGGTTTTTTTATGCCCTGTCTTATTGGGGATTGAAAAAGCGTGTCACCAAAGCCTGCGCCGCCGGGCTCAACCGCGAGGCGTGAACCTCGGCGCTATAGGGCAGACCGGTGCGTAGTTCGAACACATTCTTGCCAGCCTGGCGCCCGGTGACTTCCCGCAGGTCGACGCGCATGAAGCGATACGCCGCCCCGGTCACTTCTTGAATGCCTTGTACCTCAAAGAAATGCCCCGGCAGCATGATCGACTCCGACTCGCGCCCCAGCTCGGAGAAAGGCGCAATAGGCGTGGCGCCTTGGTAATCACCCGCGCGCAGGACGAATACTACAGAAGTGTCGTCAAACAGCATCGGCCGCGTCGGCCCCGGCTCCCCGCCTCCCAGAGAGCTGGCGAACTCGGCGGTGACATAGGGGTTCTCGCTAAAGGAGGTGATATCGGTATTGACGAGAACGTCGCCCACCTCGATACGCCCGTCACGAAAGAATTGGCCCGAAGTGCCTCGCGCCCCCGAGCCTGCGCGAAAGAGATCGACGCTGTTGTTGCTGCCAATCAACTGCACTTCATCGGCAAGCAACTGGACTCGTTCCACACTCATCGCATAGGTATCGGAGGGCGGCTCGTAACGCAAGATACTGTTGTAGGCGTCCGGTTCGTCGGTATAGCGCGCGATCTGCAGTGCGCGAAACTCGCCGTCATCGGTCTGGTAGATGCTATGGACCAAACCTAGCCGGTCGGTGTACTCGCCTTCGTCGTCGATATGGGTTTCAGGCGCCACCATCAGGTGTTGCAAGCGCTCACGCTGGCGCTCCATGGCTCGGCGCGACAAACGCATCTGTTCGGAGTGATCGGTACGCATGTACTGATCCCAGAAAGGATCGCCCGACGCGGACTGCTCCATCCCCCCGGCCAGGCGCAGTGGGCTGCCCTTTCGCCACAATTGAGCATCAACATCGTAGTACACCGGCTTGAAGCCATAAAACGCATAGGGGTTGGCCGGATCGACAATGCACCACTGCTGCATCTGCCCGCGATACTGCACGACATACTCGACCCCATCCAGAATGATGAAAGGGCTACCCGAGAGCGAGTACTGCACCCCACGGTTGATTGGCAGGTCCTGCGCAGGGTTCGGCGTCGGCGCATCGTCCAAGGCAATCACCTCTCCCAATGCATTGGTCTCCAAGGTGGCGCTGCGCAGCAACGGCGCATTGAACAACACAAAAATGCCGTCCAGCACGGCATCTACTACACCTTGCTTGCGTAGCCCCGCGCTGTGCCCCCGTACCGCCTGATCGATGTCCAACCCCACCCGCGCGACGCCCGCGCCCACTGCTGTCAATGCCGCCGGCCACGCCAGCGGAGCAAACACCCCGAATACCCGGATAAACGCCCCGAGGTAGCCGCGCCAGAGTTGTTTGCGCAAGTCGGCATTGGCGGTAATCAGTGTGTTGGCCTCGGCGAGCATCTGCGTCTTGGCGGCCACCAATGCGGCTTCGATCGAGGCATCCTTGGATGCGGCCTCCTGTAGCTGCTCCAGCGACACCGGGGCGCTGAGCTCTGGAGCCTCGGTGCGCAGCCGTGCCAGATAGCTTGGCTGGCTTTCGTTTTTGCGCTGGCGAATGATCTCAGCCAGACGATGGGTTTTGGTCAACAACCGAAACGTCGGGCTGTGCACCGCCCAGAACGACTCGACACGTGCCAGATACCGAGCCTTGAAGTCCATCGCCCAAAACGCGGCCAGCACCTGATCGGGCAGCAGCCGGACCTCATGGCGCTCATCGAAGACACCCGTGCTTGCCGACGCGGTATAGAAGCCTTGGTAAACGCCCAGCTCGTCACTGTTGTCCTGATCGCTGACCGAAAAGCGCTTGATCAGCAAGTCCACCAGAGTCAGCGACTCGATGGGCGGTCCGAAGTGTTCGTAACCGGTAAAGGTACGCGGCGAGCTCACGCCATTGTCGAAGCGATGCCAGTAGACCTGGGTAGGGTCGAGTGTCACGCCCGCCAGTTTCTTCAGCAGGCCTTTGGCACACTGGCAGGCGAAGTCATGGATGTCGGGGTATTGGTTGACGTACAGAATCGCCCGGCGATGCAACTTGAGTTCGTCGTCTACCCAGCGCAACTGCTGAGCAGGCGTGAGATTGTCCAGTGGTGCAGTCATGGCTGTAGCTCCAGGATGAAGGAGCCCGCATTGACGCAGAACGCGACCCGCCACCTGCCCTGCATCTGTAGCACCTGCCGCGTGCTGCAGGCGCGGAGCAAATGCTTTGACAGTCAGGTGTTTACACAGGTTAGAATCGATTGGCACGCTCGCTGCATAGCCACTGGCCAGCGACCCTGCTCACCCGTTCTTATGGAGTACTGCCCTTGAATGCGACCACCATCAACAGCCTGTTCTTGATCGGCGCGTTGCTGGTAGGTGCAAGCATCCTGGTCAGTTCGTTATCCTCGCGCCTGGGCATTCCCATCCTGGTCATTATTCTGGCCGTGGGCATGGCTGCAGGTGTCGATGGTGGCGGCATCATTTTCGACAATTACCCTACGGCCTATCTGGTCGGCAACCTGGCACTGGCGGTGATTCTGCTCGACGGCGGTTTGCGCACCCGGGTGGCGAGTTTTCGGGTGGCACTGTGGCCGGCGCTTTCGCTCGCCACAGTGGGGGTGCTGATCACTACCGGCCTGACCGGCATGATGGCGGCCTGGCTGTTTGACCTGAACATCATCCAGGGCTTGTTGATCGGAGCCATCGTCGGCTCTACCGATGCCGCGGCGGTGTTCTCGCTGCTGGGCGGCAAGGGCCTCAACGAGCGGGTCAGTGCCAGCCTGGAGATCGAATCGGGCAGCAACGACCCCATGGCGGTGTTCCTCACCGTGACCCTGATCGACATGCTCGCCAGTGGCCAGACCGGCCTGCACTGGAGCCTGCTGACTCATCTGGTGCGCGAGTTCGGTATCGGCGCGGCCATCGGCCTGGGCGGCGGCTGGATGCTGCTCCAATTGGTAAATCGCATCAACCTGGCCAACGGCCTGTATCCGATTCTGGTCGTCAGCGGCGGCCTGCTCGTGTTTGCCCTGACCAACGCCCTGCACGGCAGCGGGTTCTTGGCCGTGTATCTGTGCGGCCTGGTGCTGGGGAACAGGCCGATCCGCAGCCGCCACGGCATTTTGCATATGCTCGACGGTATGGCATGGCTGGCGCAGATCGGCATGTTCCTGGTGCTGGGCCTGTTGGTCACACCCCATGATCTGTTGCCCATCGCCCTGCCCGCGCTCGCCTTGGCGCTGTGGATGATCCTGTTCGCGCGGCCGCTGTCAGTGTTTGTCGGCCTGCTGCCGTTCAAGGCCTTCCACGGGCGGGAAAAAGGCTTCATTGCCTGGGTTGGCCTGCGCGGTGCGGTACCGATCATTCTGGCGGTGTTTCCGTTGATGGCTGGCCTGCCCCATGCACAGCTGTACTTCAACCTGGCCTTCTTTATCGTGCTGGTATCGTTGTTGGTCCAGGGCACGAGCCTGCCGTGGGTGGCCAAGCTGCTCAAAGTCACGGTACCACCCGATCCAGCCCCTATCTCCCGCTCGGCACTCGAAGTCCATGTCACCAGTGAGTGGGAGCTGTTCGTGTACCGCCTGGGCGCCGAAAAATGGTGCATCGGCGCTGCCTTGCGTGAGCTGAAGATGCCCGAGGGCACGCGTATTGCCGCGCTGTTTCGTGGCCAGCAATTGCTCCACCCGTCGGGTAGTACGGTGCTCGAAGTCGATGACCTGTTGTGCGTTATCGGCCACGAGCACAACCTCCCAGCCCTGGGCAAACTGTTCAGCCAGGCGCCGCAGCGCGGCCTTGACCTGCGGTTTTTCGGCGACTTCGTACTGGAGGGTGACGCCGAACTGGGCGCTGTATCGGCGCTGTATGGCCTGCAGCTCGATGGGCTCGACCCGCATATGCCGCTCAGCCGCTTCATCGCGCAAAAGGTCGGGGGCGCGCCGGTGGTGGGCGACCAGATCGAATGGAACAGCACAATCTGGACAGTCGCGGTCATGGACGGGAACAAGATCGGCAAAGTCGGCGTCAGATTCCCCGAAGGAAGTCGCCCGGGTCCCGGCTTGTTCCTCTAAACTGCCGATTCAATCTTCGAGTTACCCGACTTTTTATCTATGCCTACCCTGCGCTCTTTAGTCTCCACAGCCCTCTTGGGGCTGTGCTTGACGGTTTCTGCCGTGCAAGCCGCCGATGTACTGTCACGTGACTCGGTCCAGCAAAGCCTGGATCGCATTGGCGAGCGAAAACTGTCCGACGCCGATCAAAAGGCCCTGCAGGCGACCTTGCAAGGCACTTTGGCGTTTCTCGGCAGCGTCGAGGACAATCAGCGTCAGGCGGTGGAGCTCAAGCAGCAGTTGCTTGAAGCACCTAAAAACATCATTGCCAATCAGCGTGAGCTAGCCCGCCTGAAGGCCACCAAACCGGTACCGGTCGAGCAGCGCTACGCCAACCAGAGTGTCAGCCAGCTGGAGCAATTGCTGACCGACCGCAGTAACGAACAAGGCAGCCTGCAAAAAGCGCTGTCTGATGCCAACTCCATGACCATTGCCGCTCAGACCCGACCCGAGCGTGCGCAGACCGAAATCAGCAGCAAGCAGATCCGCATCCAGCAGATCAACTCTATCCTCAAGAGCGGGCGCGACAACGGCAAGGCAATCAATGCCGACCAACGCGACCAGTTGAACGCCGAGCTGGCGGCGATCAATTCACTGATCGTGTTGCGTCGCCAGGAGCTCGCTGGCAATAACGTGCTGCAAGACCTCGGCGGCAGCCTGCACGATGTGCTGATGGTCAAGACCAGCCTGCTCGAGCAGGAAATTCAGGACCTGCAGACGCTGATCAACAAGAAGCGCCTCGCCCAATCACAAAAAACAGTCACCGAGCAGTCCATCGAGGCGCAAAAATCCGGTGGCAGCAGCGTCCTGGCTACCGAGAGCGCGACCAACGTCAAGCTCTCCGACTATCTGCTCAAAAGCACCGACGAGCTTAACGAGCTGACCCAGGAAAACCTCAAGACCAAGCAGCAGCTCGACAGCCTCACCCAAACCGACCAAGCGCTGGATGAGCAAATCAGCGTGCTGCAGGGCAGCTTGCTACTGTCGAAAATCCTCTACAAGCAGAAACAGTCGCTGCCGCACCTCAAGGTCAACCGCAACCTGGCTGACCAGATCGCTGATATTCGCCTGTACCAGTTCGAGGTCAATCAGCAGCGTGAAGCCCTGAGCAGCCCGACTGCCTACGTCGAAACCCTGATTGCCGCGCAACCGCCTGAGGATGTGACCCCGCAACTTCGCAAAGGCCTGCTCGACCTGGCCGTGACACGCAGCGACCTGCTCGAGCGTCTGAACCGTGAGCTCAGCGCCCTGCTCAACGAATCCATTACGCTGCAACTCAATCAAAAGCAGTTGATCGGCACCGCTCAAGGTTTGCGCAAGACCCTGGACGAGCAGATGTTCTGGATCCCCAGCAACAAACCGCTCGATGGCGACTGGTTTGCCGGCATGCCCAAGCGCTTCATCAAGCAGGTTGCAACCCTGCCGTGGGCCTCCAGCGTCAGCGAGCTGAGCGACGGACTGCTGCAGCGGCCCTTGTTGTTCTTGCCCCTGCTGCTAGTGATTGGTGCGCTGCTGTGGCGCCGTGGCTACCTGTATCGCAAGCTGACTCAATTGCATCAGGATATCGGCCATTTCAAGCGTGACAACCAATGGCACACGCCAATGGCACTGCTGATCAATATCCTCCTGGCCCTGCCGGTGGCGCTGGCGTTCGGCCTGTGCGGGCTGGCCCTGCAGATGGACGCCCGCGGCCAGAACGCCAGCCTCGGCTCGGCCCTGCTGCAGATTGGCCAAGCCTGGCTGGTGTTCTACACGGCCTACCGGATCCTCGCCCCCGGCGGCGTCGCCGAGCTGCACTTTCGTTGGGAAAAGCGCCAGGTCGAATTTTTGCAGAAGTGGGTGCGCAAACTGGGTTTCGTGGTGTTGGCGCTGGTCACCGTGGTGGCTGTCGCCGAACTGCAACCCTCGGCACTGGCCGAAGATGTCATGGGCATTCTGGTGGTACTGGCCTGCTACGCGCTGATGGCCAGCCTGCTGGGCAGGCTGTTGCTGGGGAGCCCGACCCATCAAAATGCTTCGCTGTTCCGCCGAGCCATGGGCCTGGCGTTCACGGCGTTGCCGATCGCGCTGTTTCTGGCGGTGTGCTTTGGCTATTACTACACCGCCCTCAAGCTCACCGACAGGCTGATCAACACCCTGTACCTGCTGATGCTCTGGCTGGTGATCGAAGCCGCATTCGTGCGCGGCCTCAGCGTTGCGGCACGGCGCCTGGCCTACAACCGCGCCTTGGCCAAACGCCAGGCTGCGAAGGAAAACGGCGACGGTGAAGGCGTTGGCGAAGAGCCCACTCTGGACATCGAACAGGTCAACCAGCAGTCGCTGCGCCTGATCCGACTGGCCCTGTTGGCCGGTTTCATTGGCGCGCTGTACTGGGTGTGGTCGGACCTGATCAGCGTGTTCTCGTACTTGGACAACATCACCCTCTACGAATACACCAGCGGCACCGGCGCAACCATGAGCATGGTGCCCATCAGCCTGGGTGACATGATAGGCGCGGCGGTCATTGCCGGTATTACCTTTGTGCTGGCGGGTAACCTGCCGGGCCTGCTTGAGGTACTGGTGCTGTCGCGGCTGAACCTGGGCCAGGGCAGCGCCTACGCGACCACAACGCTGCTGTCTTACGTAATCGCCGGTGTCGGTTTCGTCTCCGCGCTTTCGACCCTGGGGGTCAGCTGGGACAAGCTGCAGTGGCTGGTGGCGGCGTTATCCGTGGGCCTGGGTTTCGGTATGCAGGAGATTTTCGCCAACTTCATCTCCGGGATCATGATCCTGTTCGAGCGCCCGGTGCGCATTGGCGACACAATCACCATCGGCAATCTGTCGGGCACCGTCAGCAAGATCCGGATCCGGGCCACCACCATTACCGATTTTGATCGCAAGGACATCATCGTCCCCAACAAGACCTTTATCACCGGGCAACTGATCAACTGGTCGCTGACCGACACCATCACTCGGGTAACCCTCAAGCTGGGTGTCGACTACGGCTCCGATCTCGATCTGGTGCGCTCGTTGCTGCTCAAGGCCGCCAACGACAACCCGCGGGTGCTCAAGGATCCGCAGCCCCACGTGTACTTCCTCAACTTTGGCGAAAGCACCCTGGACCACGAGCTGCGCATGCACGTGCGCGATCTGGGCGATCGCAACCCGGTACTTGATGAGATCAACCGGTTCATCAACAAAGAATTCAAGGCGCAAAAGATCAACATCTCGTTCCGCCAGATGGAGATCTACCTCAAGAATACGCAGGGCGAAGAGTACAAGCTGGTGCCCACCAAACCAGGCGAAGGTGGCCCGGCGGGTACTCTGCAACCGCTCGACGACGACCCCGAGCCGCCTATCCCGGCACAGTCGGTAGAAGCGCCTAACCCGCCACCGTCCAAGCTGGACTGACCCCTTGGCGGGCGGACCCCTTTCCCACAGGGTGTACACTTCGCTCTCTGTGGCAGCGGGCTCTGTCCGCGAAGCGCTTATTGCACCGGGAGATCGCCGTGAAAGCCCTCGATGAACTGACTTTCGACAATCGCTTCGCCCGTTTGGGCGATGTGTTTTCGACCCATGTGCTGCCAGCACCGCTGGACTCACCGCGCTTGGTAGTGGCCAGTGATGCCGCTTTGGCGCTGCTCGACCTCGATCCATCAGAAGCGCAGTCGCCCCTGTTCGCTGAAGTCTTCAGCGGCCACAAGCTCTGGGCCGACACAGAACCGCGGGCGATGGTCTACTCCGGTCACCAATTCGGGCACTACAACCCACAACTGGGTGACGGCCGCGGCTTGCTGCTGGGTGAGGTGTACAACGAGGCCGGCGAGCACTGGGACCTGCACCTCAAGGGCGCGGGGCAAACGCCATACTCGCGCATGGGCGATGGCCGCGCGGTATTGCGCTCTTCGATTCGCGAGTTTCTGGCATCCGAAGCGCTGCACGCCTTGGGTATCCCCAGCAGCCGGGCACTGTGCGTGATCGGCTCCGAGACGCCGGTGTGGCGCGAAACCCAGGAAACCGCAGCCACCGTGTTACGCCTGGCGCCCAGCCACGTGCGCTTCGGCCACTTCGAGTACTTCTATTACACCAAGCAGCCCGAACAGCAAAAACTGCTGGCCGACCATGTGCTGGCCATGCACTTCCCCGAGTGTCTGGAGCAACCCGAGCCCTACCTGGCAATGTTCACCACCATCGTGGAGCGTAATGCCGAATTGATAGCGTTGTGGCAGGCCTACGGGTTTTGCCACGGGGTAATGAATACCGACAACATGTCGATCCTGGGCATCACCTTCGATTTCGGGCCGTTTGCCTTTCTGGATGATTTCGATGCCAACTTCATCTGCAACCATTCCGACCACGAAGGCCGCTATTCCTTCAGCAATCAGGTGCCCATCGCCCACTGGAACCTCAGCGCCTTGGCCCAGGCGTTGACGCCATTGATCAAAGTCGAGCCACTGCGCCAGGCGCTGGGGTTGTTCTTGCCAATGTACCAGGCTCAATATATGGACCGCATGCGGCGCCGCCTGGGTTTTACCACGGCTGAAGACGGCGACATGGCCCTGGTCGAACGCTTGCTTACTCTGATGCAAGGCAGCGCCGTGGACTACAACCTGTTCTTTCGCGGTCTGGGTGACCAGTCGGCGGCAGCGGCCGTGGCCAGCCTGCGCGACACCTTCGTTGATCTCTCGGGTTTTGATGGCTGGGCGGCGGACTATCTGGCGCGTATCGGCCGCGAAGCACCCGGCAGCGACAGTGAGCGGCAGACGCGCATGCATGCGGTCAATCCGCTGTATGTGCTGCGCAACTATCTCGCGCAAAAGGCGATTGACGCGGCCGAGCGTGGCGACTATTCAGAAGTCAGGCAGCTGCACAAAGTGCTGAGCCGGCCTTTCGAGCACCAGCCAGGGATGGAGCGTTATGCCGGGCGGCCGCCGGAGTGGGGCAAGCATCTGGAGATCAGCTGTTCGTCGTGAGGGCGCGCGGCCGCGCTTTTAGCTGGCTTCCAGCAGCTTGTGCAACTCGACGAACTGCTGGGTCAGCTTGTGTCGTGGGTCCAGATGGATCAACGGCGTGTTGGCTTCGTGGGATTCGCGCATCTTTACCGAGCTGCTGAGGTACACCGGCAACACCGGCAAGCCTTCGGCGATCAGCGCATCCAGCATCTGCTGTGGCAGGCTCGCCCGGGCCTGGTACTGATTGACCACGATGCCTTCGACTGTCAGGTCTTCGTTGTGGTCATCTTTGAGTTCCTGGATCTCTTCCAGCAAGCCATACAGCGCCTGGCGCGAGAAACTGTCGCAATCGAAAGGGATCAGCACCCGGTCGGCGGCGATCAATGCAGACACCGCGTAGAAGTTCAGCGCCGGTGGGGTATCGATATAGATGCGGTCGTAATCACCGTCCAGATCGTCCAGCAATTTGCGTAACTTGTTGATCTTGTGCTTGGCCTCCAGCTTGGGCTGCAGGTCTGCCAGCTCAGGCGTGGCGGTGATCACGTGGAGGTTGTCGTAAGGGGTTTCGTAGATATCCACGGCGTTTTTCTTGCCCAAAAGCCCGCTCGACAAGGTGTTCTTGAAAAACTCCGCAATGCCCATGGGGATATCGGCGCCGGTCAGGCCCGTGAGGTACTGAGTCGAGTTGGCCTGGGCATCGAGGTCGATCAACAGCGTCCGGTAGCCCTCGCTCGCACTGACCGCTGCCAGATTACAGGCGATGCTGGATTTGCCGACGCCACCTTTCTGATTGAACACCACGCGACGCATGGGTAGACCTCCTTGTTTCAGGGAATGCCCGAGTGTAGTGGGACGGGGGTGATGATTGCTACCTTGGTGAGCCATAGGCTCAGCGACCCGGCGTCTGACGCAGCAGGTCGACAAAGCCTTTGACCATTGCCGAGGGAGCCTCCTGACGTTGGACCAACCACACCGCTGATTCTGCGCCGGGGTCGAGCAGTGGACGGTAGACCACCCCGTCGATGCGCATCCATTGAAACGACGCCGGCAGCACCGAAACACCCAGCCCGGCCGAGACCAACCCGATAATAGTCATTGCCGCACCGGCCTCCTGGGCAATGTGCGGGCTGAAACCTGCGGCGCGTGCCAGATTCTGCAGCTGCGAATACAAGCCGCTGCCATACCCGCGCGGGAAAAACACAAAGGGTTCATTGGCCATGTCAGCCAGGTGCAGCCCGGAGCCGCTGTCCGCTACGAGCGGATGGGCGCTGTTGAGCACGGCTACAAGCGGCTCGCGAAACAGCTCCACGGCGGTGAGCGAATCAGGCAACGCCAACGGGCGCATCAGGCCGATGTCGATCGAGCCATCGACCAGCGCATCGGCGACTTCCTTGCTGGTCATTTCCAGCAGGTTCAGGTGGACCGCCGGGAAAGCTTGGCGAAAGGCATAGATAGCCTTGGGAATGCTGGAGTTGAACGGCGCCGAGGTGGTGAAACCGATCTTCATCTCGCCCAACTGTCCCAACTGCGCACGACGGGCGACATCGGCGGCTTTATCGACCTGCGCCAGCACCTGACGAGCTTCGTCGAGAAACAAGCGCCCGGCTTCGCTGAGTTCCACTCGTCGGTTGGTGCGGTTGAACAGACGCGCCCCGAGCTCCTGCTCCAGGGCCTGGATCTGCTGACTCAGCGGCGGTTGCGAGATACCCAGTGCCTGCGCAGCGCGGCCAAAATGCAGTTCCTCGGCGACAGCGATGAAGTAGCGCAGATGGCGCAGTTCCATGGGACCCCCAACGAGTCGTTTTACCTATCAAACAGGTCGAACAATATATTGGAAAGAATCATTAGCAGGCTATATGATTTTTTGATTACTGCCCTGCTGCGCTTTACGTCAGAGGTACACGTGAAAACTGCTGTCGCTCCACCTCCTCAGGAAGCCGCCCCTCTCTCGCTCGACGGTATCCAAGAACAGCTGAGCGAGGTCTACATCAAGAAGGGCTCGCCGCTGTTCATGCGCACCGTGCTGGCGTTATTTGCCGGGGGGTTTGCGACGTTTGCCTTGCTGTATTGCGTGCAGCCAATGATGCCGATCCTGTCGCGCGAGTATTCGATCAACGCTGCGCAAAGCAGCCTAGTGCTGTCCATTTCCACCGGCATGCTGGCGATCGGGCTGCTGATCACCGGCCCGATTTCCGACAGCATCGGACGTAAGCCGGTGATGGTTGCCGCGCTGTTCAGTGCGGCGCTCTGCACCATCGGCAGCGCATTCATGCCCAGCTGGGAAGGCGTGCTGATCATGCGGGCGTTGATCGGCTTGTCGCTGAGCGGCCTCGCAGCAGTGGGCATGACCTACCTGAGTGAAGAAATCCACCCCGAACACATCGGCTTGGCCATGGGCCTGTACATCGGTGGCAACGCCATTGGTGGCATGAGCGGGCGCTTGATTACCGGGGTGCTGATCGAGTACGTGACGTGGCACACGGCAATGATGGTGGTCGGGGTCATTGCCCTCGGCGCGGCGCTCTTGTTCGTCAAGTTCCTGCCGCCATCGCGCAATTTCCGCTCGCGAAAGCTCAACCCACGCAGCCTGCTCGATGGCTTCACGATGCATTTTCGCGATGCTGGCCTGCCGCTGTTGTTCCTCGAAGCCTTTCTGCTGATGGGCGCATTCGTGACGCTGTTCAACTACATCGGCTATCGCTTGCTCGCGGCACCTTACTCCATGAGCCAGGCGCTGGTGGGGCTGTTATCGGTGGTTTACCTGTCGGGAATCTATAGCTCGGCCAAGGTCGGCGCGCTGGCCGACCGTCATGGGCGGCGCAGGGTATTCTGGATGTCGCTGGTGTTGATGTTTGCCGGGCTGCTGCTGACGCTCTTCACCCCGGTGCCGGTGATCATCATCGGCATGCTGATGTTCTGCTTTGGTTTCTTCGGCGCGCATTCCGTGGCCAGCAGCTGGATCGGCCGACGCGCCACCAAGGCCAAGGGCCAGGCCTCTTCGCTGTATCTGTTCTGCTATTACGCAGGCTCCAGCGTGGCGGGTACCTTGGGCGGCGTGGCCTGGCACTATGCCGGGTGGAACGGGATCGGGGCGTTTATCGGGACGTTGCTGGTGATCGCCTTGGCGGTGGCAGCGAAACTGGCGAAGTTGCAGCCGTTGCCCGCAAACGCGAAGCCCTGACCCAGCCATGCTTTCGATGAGAGCGCGGCTTGCTGGCGATGGCGCGATCCCTGACACCATCACCGCAACGCCGGACGCCTCGAAAATCAGCGGGCGCCACACCCCCTGCATGGGCCCAGCGTGCTGGCGATGGCCGCGAAGTTACTGCTGGTGGTACTGCGCCGAGAACTCGTGCACTGCGCGGATAAAGGCGCCAGCGTGCTCAGGATCTACTTCCGGGGTGATACCGTGGCCCAGGTTGAACACATGACCGGTACCGTGGCCGTAGCTCGCCAGGATGCGTTCCACTTCGGCGCGGATCGCGGCCGGTTTGGCGTAAAGCACGGTCGGGTCCATGTTGCCTTGCAGCGCAACCTTGCTGCCGACGCGGCGGCGGGCTTCGCCAATATCACACGTCCAGTCCAGCCCCAGCGCGTCCGCGCCGGCATCGGCAATGCTTTCGAGCCACAGGCCGCCATTCTTGGTGAACAGAATCACCGGCACCTTGCGCCCGTCGTGCTCGCGAATCAGACCGCTGACGATCTTCTTCATGTAGGCCAGTGAAAACTCCTGATAGGCCGCAGCCGAAAGGTTGCCGCCCCAGGTATCAAAGATCTGCACCGCTTGGGCGCCTGCCAGAATTTGCCCGTTGAGGTACGCGACCACCGACTGTGCGAGCTTGTCGAGCAACAAGTGCATGGCCTGGGGGTTGTCGTAGAGCATCGCTTTGGTTTTGCGAAAATCCTTGGAGGAGCCGCCCTCGACCATGTAGGTGGCCAACGTCCAGGGGCTGCCGGAAAAGCCGATCAACGGCACGCGGCCGTTGAGCTCACGGCGGATGGTGCTGACTGCATCCATCACGTAACCCAGGTCTTTTTGCGGATCGGGGATCGGCAGCGCTTCGATATCGGCCAGGGTGCTGACCACTTTACGAAAGCGCGGCCCTTCACCGGTCTCGAAATACAAGCCTTGGCCCATGGCATCGGGGATGGTGAGGATGTCAGAGAACAGAATCGCAGCGTCCAGCGGATAGCGCTCGAGCGGCTGCATGGTGACCTCGCAGGCAAACGACGGGTTCATGCACAGGCTCATGAAATCACCGGCCATGGCGCGGCTGGCGCGGTACTCGGGCAGGTAGCGACCTGCCTGGCGCATCATCCACACGGGGGTGACGTCAACCGGCTGCTTGAGCAGGGCACGCAGGAAACGGTCGTTCTTCAGGGCAGTCATGGCAACATCCGGCAGGAAAGTGCGCGCATTTTCTCAGACCAGGACGCAAAAGGCACGGCGAGAGCCGTGCCTTTTGTCTATCGGGGCGATTTGTTATCTGGAGCTGGCCGGCGATGGCGCCCTCGGGACCGCTATCGCCGGCAAGCCGTGCTCCTACAACAGGAGCCGTCGCTACCCAGCGTTGCCAGACGCTATCGCCAGCAAGCTGGGCGCTTGCTAGGGGTTAGACTTGCAGATAATCCAGAATCCCTTCAGCGGCGTTGCGGCCCTCGAAGATCGCGGTCACCACCAGGTCAGAGCCGCGAACCATGTCGCCACCGGCGAAGATCTTCGGGTTGCTGGTCTGGTGCTTGAACTTCGATTGCTCCGGGGCGATGACGCGGCCCTGGCTGTCAGTCTGGATGCTCTGCTGGGTAAACCAACCCGCCGGGCTTGGGCGGAAACCAAAAGCGATGACCACGGCGTCGGCCGGGATGATCTCTTCGGAACCCGGGATAGGCTCGGGGCTGCGGCGGCCGCGGGCGTCTGGTTCGCCAAGACGGGTCTCGACCACCTTCACGCCGATGACTTTGTCTTCGCCGACGATCGCGATCGGCTGACGGTTATAGAGGAACTTCACGCCTTCTTCCTTGGCGTTCTTCACCTCTTTGCGCGAGCCGGGCATGTTCGCTTCGTCGCGACGATAGGCACAGGTCACCGCCTTGGCGCCCTGGCGAATCGAGGTGCGATTGCAGTCCATCGCTGTATCGCCGCCGCCCAGCACCACGACCTTCTTGCCTTTCATGTCGACGAAATCTTCGGGCGACTTTTCAAAGCCCAGGTTGCGGTTGACGTTGGCGATCAAAAAGTCCAGCGCATCGTGCACGCCCGGCAGGTCCTCGCCCGGGAAGCCGCCCTTCATGTAGGTATAGGTGCCCATGCCCATGAACACGGCGTCGTACTCCTCGAGCAATTGCTCGATGGTGACGTCCTTGCCGACTTCGACATTCAAGCGAAACTCTATGCCCATGCCGGTGAAGACTTCACGGCGATGGCTAAGTACGCTCTTCTCGAGCTTGAACTCGGGAATGCCAAACGTCAGCAATCCACCGATTTCAGGGTTCTTGTCGAACACCACCGGCGTCACGCCGCCACGCACCAGCACATCGGCGCAGCCCAGGCCGGCAGGCCCGGCGCCGATAATGGCGACCCGCTTGCCGGTCGGCTTGACTTTGGACATGTCCGGGCGCCAGCCCATGGCGAACGCCGTGTCGGTGATGTACTTCTCCACCGAACCAATGGTGACTGCACCAAAACCGTCATTGAGGGTGCAAGCGCCCTCGCACAGACGGTCCTGCGGACACACCCGGCCACAAACCTCTGGCAGGGTGTTGGTCTGGTGCGACAGCTCGGCAGCAGCGAGGATATTGCCCTCCGCCACCAGCTTGAGCCAGTTGGGAATGAAGTTGTGCACCGGGCACTTCCACTCGCAATACGGGTTACCGCAGCCCAGGCAGCGGTGGGCCTGGTCGGCCGACTGCTGGGGCTTGAAGGGCTCGTAGATCTCCACGAACTCTTTCTTGCGTTGACGTAACAGTTTCTTCTTCGGATCCTTGCGCCCGACTTCGATGAACTGGAAGTCATTACTTAGACGTTCAGCCATTGTTAAAACCTCATCAAACTCTTCAGGCGCATATCACTGCGGGTTGGCACGGGTGCTGGAAAGCAGCGATTTCAAGTTGGCAGCCTTTGGCTTGACCAGCCAGAAACGGCGCAGGTAATCGTCGAGGTTCTCCCAGACGTTCCGGCCCCACTCGCTATCGGTTTCTTCGACGTATTCGGCCAGGACTTTCTCGAGGTGCGTACGGTACGCCTCCATCGATTCGCCGCTGATGCGCTGGATTTCAACCAGTTCGTGGTTGACCCGGTCGACAAAGGAGTTGTCCAGGTCGAGCACGTAGGCAAAACCACCGGTCATGCCCGAGCCAAAGTTGTAGCCGGTCTTGCCCAGGACACAGACGAAACCGCCGGTCATGTATTCACAACAGTGATCGCCAGTGCCTTCGACAATCGTGTGTGCACCGGAGTTACGCACCGCGAAGCGCTCGCCAGCCGTACCGGCCGCGAACAGCTTGCCTCCGGTGGCGCCATACAGGCAGGTGTTGCCAATGATGGCGCTGTCCTGGGTCTTGAACGGGCTGCCCTTGGGCGGCACGATGACCAACTTGCCGGCGGTCATGCCTTTGCCGACGTAGTCGTTGGCATCGCCTTCAAGGTACATGTTCAAGCCACCGGCGTTCCATACCCCAAAACTCTGCCCGGCAGTGCCCTTGAAGCGGAAGGTGATCGGTGCCTTGTTCATGCCCTGGTTGCCATGACGCTTGGCGATCTCGCCCGACACCCGCGCACCGATAGAGCGGTCGCAGTTGCAGATATCCAGCTCGAACTCGGCGCCCGATGCGTTGGCAATAGCCGCCGCAGCCAGCTCGACCATCTTCTCGGCCAGCAGGCCCTTGTCGAATGGCGGATTGCGATCAACCAGACTGAACTGCGGCTTGTCAGCAGGAATATGGTCACTGCCTAGCAGTGGCGTCAGGTCCAGATGCTGCTGCTTGGCGGTTTCACCCGGCAGGATGTCGAGCAGGTCGGTGCGGCCGATCAGCTCTTCGAGCGAGCGCACACCCAGGCGCGCCAGCCACTCGCGGGTTTCTTCGGCCACGTAGCTGAAGAAGTTGATGACCATGTCGACGGTGCCGATGTAATGGTCTTTGCGCAGCTTCTCGTTCTGCGTCGCTACGCCAGTGGCGCAGTTGTTCAGGTGGCAGATGCGCAGGTACTTGCAGCCCAGAGCGATCATCGGCGCGGTGCCGAAGCCAAAGCTCTCGGCGCCAAGAATGGCCGCCTTGATCACGTCGAGGCCGGTTTTGAGGCCGCCGTCGGTCTGCACCCGGACCTTGCCGCGCAAGTCGTTGCCACGCAGGGTCTGGTGGGTCTCGGCCAGGCCCAGCTCCCACGGCGAACCGGCGTACTTGATCGAGCTCAGTGGCGAGGCACCCGTACCGCCGTCGTAGCCAGAAATGGTGATCAGGTCGGCATAGGCCTTGGCCACACCTGCGGCGATAGTGCCGACGCCGGCTTCAGCCACCAGCTTGACCGAAACCAATGCAGACGGGTTGACCTGTTTGAGGTCGAAAATCAGCTGCGACAAGTCTTCGATCGAATAGATATCGTGGTGCGGCGGTGGCGAGATCAGCGTCACGCCCGGGACCGCATAGCGCAGTTTGGCAATCAGGCCATTGACCTTGCCGCCTGGCAGCTGCCCGCCTTCGCCCGGCTTGGCGCCCTGGGCGACCTTGATCTGCAGCACTTCGGCGTTGACCAGGTATTCAGGCGTCACGCCAAAGCGGCCCGTGGCGACCTGCTTGATCTTGGAGCTGCGGATAGTGCCGTAGCGTGCCGGGTCTTCACCGCCCTCACCGGAGTTGGAGCGCGCACCCATGCGGTTCATGGCTTCGGCCAAGGCTTCGTGGGCCTCAGGCGAGAGCGCGCCTAGCGAGATACCCGCCGAGTCGAAACGCTTGAGGATCGCTTCCAGCGGTTCGATCTGGTCCATCGGCAACGGCTGGTCGAGCTCGCGAACCTTGAGCAGGTCGCGGATCATCGATACCGGACGGTTGTCCACCAGCGCGGTGTATTCCTTGAACTTGGCGTAGTCGCCCTGCTGCACCGCAGCCTGCAGCGTGTTGACGACGTCAGGGTTGTAGGCATGGTATTCGCCGCCATAGACGAACTTGAGCAGCCCGCCTTGCTGGATCGGCTTGCGCGCACTCCAGGCTTCGGCCGCCAAGGCTTTTTGCTCGGCTTCGAGGTCAACGAAACGGGCACCCTTGATTCGGCTAGGTACGCCGCGAAAGCTCAGGTCGCAGACTTCTTCAGACAAACCAATGGCTTCGAACAGCTGCGCACCGCGGTACGAAGCAATGGTCGAGATGCCCATCTTCGAGAGGATCTTGAGCAGGCCCTTGGTGATGCCTTTGCGGTAGTTCTTGAACACTTCGTACAGATCGCCCAGCACTTCGCCGGTGCGGATCAGATCGCCGAGCACTTCGTAGGCCAAGAACGGATAAACGGCCGACGCGCCAAAGCCGATGAGCACAGCAAAGTGGTGCGGGTCGCGTGCAGTGGCGGTCTCGACCAAGATGTTGCTGTCGCAGCGCAGGCCTTTTTCAGTCAGGCGATGGTGCACTGCACCGGTGGCCAAGGCAGCGTGGATAGGCAGCTTGCCCGGGCCGATGTGTCGGTCGGTGAGTACCAGTTGAGTGATACCTGCGCGCGCTGCTTCTTCAGCCTGATCGGCCACGTTGCGGATAGCCGCTTCGAGGCCCATGGACTCGTCGTAGTTGAGGTCGATGATCTGCCGGCCGAAGCCTGGGCGATCGAGGGTCATCAACGAACGCCACTTGGCCGGCGAAATGACCGGTGAGCTGAGGATTACGCGCGAGGCATGCTCTGGCGATTCCTGGAAGATATTGCGCTCGGCACCAAGGCAGATCTCCAGCGACATGACGATGGCTTCGCGCAGTGGGTCGATCGGCGGGTTGGTGACCTGCGCGAACTGCTGGCGGAAGTAGTCGTAAGGCGTGCGCACGCGCTGGGACAACACGGCCATCGGCGTGTCGTCGCCCATCGAGCCCACGGCCTCGTAGCCCTGTTCACCCAGTGGGCGCAAGATCTGGTCGCGCTCCTCAAAGGTGACCTGGTACATCTTCATGTACTGCTTGAGCTGGTCGCTGCTATAGAAAGCCGAACCGTGGTCGTGGTCATCCAGATTGGCCTGGATGCGCAAGGCATTCTTGCGCAGCCACTGCTTGTAGGGATGACGGGACTTGAGGCGATTATCGATGGCATCGGTGTCGAGGATCTGCCCCGTCTCGGTATCCACGGCAAAAATCTGCCCAGGGCCAACGCGGCCTTTGGCAATTACATCCTCAGGTTTGTAGTTCCACACGCCGATTTCCGACGCCAGGGTGATGTAACCGTTCTTGGTGGTTACCCAGCGCGCTGGTCGCAGGCCGTTACGGTCGAGCAGGCACACGGCGTGACGACCTTCGGTCATCACCACACCAGCCGGGCCGTCCCACGGTTCCATGTGCATGGAGTTGTATTCGTAGAACGCCCGCAGGTCCGAGTCCATCGTCTCGACGTTTTGCCACGCGGGCGGAATGATCATCCGCACGCCACGGAACAGGTCAATGCCGCCGGTGACCATCAGTTCGAGCATGTTGTCCATGCTCGAGGAGTCCGAACCCACACGGTTGACCAGCGGGCCGAGCTCTTCGAGATCGGGCATCAGGTCGTTGGCAAACTTGGTGCGCCGCGCCAGCGCCCAGTTGCGGTTGCCGGTGATGGTGTTGATCTCGCCGTTGTGGGCAAGAAAGCGAAACGGCTGAGCCAGCGGCCATTTCGGCAAGGTATTGGTGGAAAAACGCTGGTGGAACACACAAATGGCGGTACGCAGGCGCTCGTCGCCCAAGTCCGGGAAGAAGGCTTCCAGGTCCGCAGGCATCATCAGGCCTTTATAGATGATGGTCTTGTGCGAAAAACTGCAGATGTAGTGGTCGGTGTCAGCCGCGTTGGCGACCGAAGAACGACGGCGGGCGCCAAACAGCTTGAGCGCCATGTCCTGATCGCTCAGGCCTTCACCGCCGATGAAGACCTGCTCGATCTTGGGCAGACGCTCCATGGCCAAGCGGCCCAGCACGCTGGTGTCGATCGGCACCTGGCGCCAGCCGATCAGTTGCAGGCCGGCCTTGAGGATCTCGCGGTTCATGTTCTCGCGAGCCGCTTCGGCCTTGGCGTCATCCTGGTTGAGGAAGACCATGCCCACCGCGTATTGCTTGGGCAGATCGACGTCGAAATGTTCCTTGGCCTTGGTGCGCAAGAACAGATCGGGCTTCTGGATCAACAACCCGCAACCGTCACCGGTCTTGCCGTCGGCATTGATGCCACCACGGTGGGTCATGCAGGTCAGCGCTTCAATGGCTGTCTGCAACAGGTGATGACTGGGCTCGCCCGTCATATGGGCGATCAGGCCAAAACCACAGTTATCCTTGAATTCGTCGGGACGGTACAGACCTGTTTTCATAGACACTATCTCACCAGGCTGCCTCTTTCCGAGGCAAATTTCTTTTCAATTCAATCAGTTACCATCCACGCCCGACGTTCGCAGGCTTTGCGGAGGCAAAAGGGAGGTCATTGTACACAGCGACAGGGGGTCCCACAAATTTACGGCGAAACTGTGATAATCAATGTCGTGTTTTCGAACGTTTTGAACAGGCTTATGTGCTAGCAATGCTTGCGAGTCTGCCGTTATTTATGGCTACACGCAATGCCCCGAGCGCCGGGCCAGAGCCTTGGAACGCTGCGGACACAAAAGCCCACCGCGCAGGCGCGGCAGGCTTTGCTTCAAGCTTGGGTACGTCAGGCGGGTGGCAGGGATGGCGCCACCGCGGACCTTTAGTGGGTGCTTGCGAGGTCCTGTTGGACACTGGCAACGGTACGAGGCCAAGGTTTACCAGCCTGAACCTTCTCTGGCAAGCTCTTGATCGCACTCAGCGCGGCAGCGCGGCTGGCAAAACTGCCGTAAGTGATCACATACAGGGGTTTGCCCTGCAGGGTCTTCTTGAAGTAACGGTACTCGCCGCCTTGCTCGCGTACGTAGCTTTGGGCAGCGGATTCGTTGCTGGTGCCCAGGATCTGCACCACGTAGTTGCTTGGCGCCTGGCTACCGTACCAGCCACTGGCAGCGCCCGCCTTGGCAGCAGCCGGTTTCTCTGCGGCCTTGGGTTCAGCTTTGGCAGCACTGGCCACTTGGACCGGCGGCTTGGCTGCAGGCTCGTGCTTGGCAGGCGCGGCCTTGACTGGAGCAGGGACAGGGACTGGCGTTGCCGCCGGGCCAGCCGGAATACCGGCAGGTGGTGCGGTGGTGGTCACGGTTGGCGGCGTGAAGCTGCTCACCGGACCAGTCGGCGCGGGCGCCTGCACAGTGTCTTCGCCATCAGCATCGTTATTGGAGCCGGCTTCGGCCAGCGGACCACGAACAACCGGCTGGCCATTCATGGGCAGGGGCATCGGCTGGGAATTGCCCGCGAATTGCACCGCAGGGCTGCCGTCCTGGTTAGGTGTGGCAGCGCCTGGCTGACCTGCCCCGAGCGGTAACTGCGCTTGCTGCGCAGGTGCTGTGGCATCGGTGGCAGGCTTGTGACCCGGAATCAGAACTGCCGCTGCCACTGCGGCCACAACGACCCCAGCGAACGCCAGTACGTGTTTTTTCGACATCTTGAACCCCATGGATGGACGCTTGACCGCCGAGCGGCTGGCTATCATCGCCTCGATCATCGAATCGCGGGCGACCTGGTTGACCAACCCAGGCCAGCCTTCGGACTGCTCGTGAATGTCGGCGATCTGATCATTGGTGAACAGCGCGATGCCCTGCCCTGCGCCTTCGAGGCGCAGGGCGAGGTACTCGCGCGTTTCCTCTTCGGTGTACGGTTCCAGTTCGATGACGTGGAAACGCTCCTGCTCGCTGCCCAGGCCATCAAGACGCGCCAGCAGTGAAGGCTCGCCAAACAGAAACACATGCGGGCGACCCTCGGGATTGCCCGCCGCGAGCGCCAGCAGGGCTTCGAGTGCGGATTCATCGAGTTGTTCCGCATCGTCAACCAGCAGGTAGACTTCCTGACCGGTGAGCGCCAACTGCACAATCTGGCCGAGCAACAGCGTCACATCGGCCTGCTGAACGTTGAGCGCTTCGGCTACTTGCCCCAACACACTGGCTGCATCACCAGCGCCGCGGGCGGAGACAACCACGCTCTGCACTGACTGCTTGTTGGTGCTGGCTACCAGCGCCTGGCGCAGCAGGGTCTTGCCGCTGCCATGGGGCCCGGTGACCACCAGCAGCAGCTGGCTATAGCGCGCCAGGTGATGCAGTTGACCAAGCACCGGCTTGCGCTGGGCAGGGAAAAACTTGAAGCCAGGGACGCGGGCAGCAAAGGGATCGTGGTCCAATTGGTAGTGGCCGAGAAAGGCCTCATCGGCATGCAGACTTGTCATCGAACTCTCATTGACCTCAAAGCGGGGCGACAATGGCGCGGTAATCCGCCGCCAGGGTTGCCTGAAGAACTTCATTTGGATAATCGTCGGTCACTACGGCTTCACCGATGCGACGCAACAACACCAGACGTAAACGGCCGTCGATCACTTTTTTATCGATCGCCATGTGCTCGATGAAATGCTCGGGCGTCATCTCGGCCGGTGGCACAACTGGCAAGCCGGCGCGCTGCAGCAGGCGGATGCCACGATCGCGCCCTTGCTGGCTGATCCAGCCAAGGCGCATGGACATCTCCAAGGCCATGACCGTCCCCGCAGCAACGGCTTCGCCATGCAGCCACACACCATACCCCATCTGCGTCTCGATGGCGTGGCCAAAGGTGTGTCCCAGATTAAGCGTGGCGCGCACGCCGGACTCGCGCTCATCGGCGTTGACCACCAGCGCCTTGGCCTCGCATGAACGCTTGATGGCGGCGGTCAGCACTTCGGGATCGATGGCGCGCAGGGCGTCGACGTTTGCTTCCAGCCAGCTCAAGAATGGCTCATCACAGATCAGACCGTACTTGATGACTTCCGCCAGGCCCGCCGACAGCTCGCGCGGCGGCAAGGTGCGCAAGGTGCCAGTGTCGATCAGCACGGCCTGGGGCTGATAAAACGCCCCGACCATGTTCTTGCCAAGTGGGTGATTGATGCCGGTCTTGCCGCCCACCGACGAGTCGACCTGAGACAACAAGGTGGTGGGCACCTGAATGAAATCTACGCCACGCTGGTAGCAGGCCGCGGCGAAGCCGGCCATGTCACCGACAACGCCGCCGCCCAGGGCAATGATGGTGGTACGACGATCATGGCGAGCCGTGAGAAGCGCGTCAAAGATGGTCTGCAACGTTTCCCAGTTTTTGAACGCCTCGCCGTCGGGCAACACGATTGGCAAAACCTTGTAGGCACCCAAGGAGCTCGTCAGGCGTTCGATATACAGGGGCGCTACTGTGGCGTTGGAGACAATGGCAACCGAGCGGCCGGCAATGTAGGGCGCCAGCAGCTCAGGTTGGTCGAGCAGGCCCTCGCCAATATGGATCGGATAGCTGCGATCGCCCAGTTCAACCTTAAGTGTCTGCATGTGACCCCATGATGCCGGGCGCTGGCGCCCTCTCTCGAATTATTGGATCCCGCTGCCAGGCTAGCGAGGGGACAAGCGTTGTAGCCGCTCGAGAATGTCCAGAACCACCATACGAGGTGGTCGCTCATCGGTCTCGACCACCAGGTCGGCGATTTCCCGGTAGAGCGGATCGCGAATCTCGAGCAAGGCTCGCAGTGTACCGGCGGGATCGGCAGTGCGCAGTAGTGGCCGATTGCGATCACGGGCTGTGCGACCCACTTGCTGCTCTACCGAGGCGTGCAAATAAACCACTCGACCACCCGCATGCAGGGAATGGCGATTTTCAGGGCGCAACACCGCGCCACCGCCGGTTGCAAGGACGACGCCGTCCAATTCGCAGAGCTCCGCCAGCATCGCCTGCTCGCGGTCGCGAAAACCCACTTCGCCTTCCTTGTCGAAGATCCACGGGATATTGGCACCGCAACGCACTTCGATTTCCTTGTCGGAATCCTTGAAGGGCAGCCTGAGTTCTTTGGCCAGTAAACGGCCGATGGTGCTCTTACCCGCCCCCATCGGCCCAACAAGTATCAAATTTCGCACAGAATCAATGACTCACGGCAATCGCCTGGTTGTTCATGATACGCGGAGTCAAGAATACCAACAGCTCCGATTTGGCTTCCGACACGGTATCCGAGCGGAAAAAACGGCCAAGATACGGCACATCACCCAAAAATGGCACCTTCGCTGTAGTTTTACTTTGCGTATTGGAGAAAACCCCGCCGATCACGATGGTCTCGCCATCGTTGACCAGCACCTTGGCGTTGACTGCGTTTTTCTTGATGGGCGGCACACCCAATACCTCGTTGAGGTAGTCGGGCTCATCCTTGGTCACCTTCACATCCATGATGATGCGGTTATCCGGGGTGATCTGCGGCGTCACTTCAAGGGACAACGAGGCCTCTTTGAACGACACCGTGGTGGCGCCGCTGGAGCTGGCCTCCTGGTACGGAACTTCAGTGCCCTTGAGGATTTTTGCGGTTTCTTTGTCAGAGGTTACGACCTTGGGCTGCGAGACGATCTCACCATTGCCGGTGGCTTCCATCGCGCTCAACTCCAGATCGAGCAGCGTATTATTGGTCAGAAAGCCTATGCCGATGCCCGAGGTGGCATTAGTGGCACCCAGGTCGACGAACGGCGTCGAAGTACCCGCCGTGGTAGTGGTAGCGGTGTTGGACTGGCCGCCATAGATAGTCGACTTGCCCTTGGTGGTCTGCCCGCCCCAGGTCACGCCCAGAGATTTGTCGTAGTTGACCGTAGCTTCGACGATACGCGCCTCGATCATCACCTGACGCACCGGAATATCCAGCTGGGCAACGATACGGCGCAGCTCGTCGAGGCTCTCCTGGGTCTGGTAGGCAATGATGCTGTTGGTGCGATCATCCACCGTGATCGAGCCACGGGCGCTATCGCCCTTGTCCTTGGTGCCGGTCACCGACTGGAACAGCTTGGCGATGTCGGAGGCCTTGGCGTAGTTGACCTGGATCAGATCGCGACGCAGTGGTGCCAGCTCCTGCAACTGGCGCTGGGACTCGAGCTCCTGGCGCTCGCGGGCCGCGATCTCGTCGGCCGGCGCCACCAGCAACACATTGCCGACCTTGCGCTTGTCCAGGCCCTTGGTCTTGAGCACCAGATCCAGCGCCTGATCCCACGGCACGTTTTGCAGGCGCAGGGTGATACCCCCCTGCACAGTATCGCTGGCGACCAGGTTGAGGTCGGTAAAGTCGGCGATCAGCTGCAGCACCGAACGTACGTCGATGTCCTGGAAGTTGAGTGAGAGTTTTTTGCCGCTATAGACGAAGCGCTCGGCGTTGCGGCGCTGCTGATCGTCATTGGTCAGCGGACGCACGCTGACGGTCAAGCGATTGTCAGTCTGATAGGTGGAGTATTCGTAGGCACCGCTGGGCTCGATGGCGATCTGGCTCTTTTCGCCAATCAGGGACGAGCTGACAAACTGCACCGGCGTGGCAAAATCCTTGACGTCCAGACGCACGCGCAGCGGGTCCGGCAGTTGTGTCTTGGCAAAGCTGACGATGATCTTGCCGCCATGCTCCTGGATATCCGGACTGATGGACGGGTCGCTGAGGTCGATGACTATGTTTCCTTCACCTAACTCACCGCGCTGGAAGTCGACGTTGCGGATCGCCCGGCCTGTTGCCACGAACGGACGCGAAGGCGCAGCGGCACTGACTGCGACATTACGCGCGACAGGCGCGGCCGCCAGCGGCTTGCCCGCTGCGGCTGAGTCGCCTTGCAAGGCGCTGGCGCCCTGGCCGATCAGCACGAACAGGTCATTGCCTTCTACCCGGGTGCTGTACGGCGCCAACGAGGTCAGGTTGACAATGATCCGCGTGCGGTCCTTGGCTTCGACCACCACCAAGCTGCGGGCATTGCCTACCCCAAGGTCGCGGCTGCGGCTGGCGACCTTGTTGGTCACGCCCGGCAGATCGAGCGCGATGCGCGCCGGTTGATCGGTGGTGTAGCCACGCGGTGCGGGTACCGGCGCGTCAAAGCTCAACTTGAGCTCGATACGATCACCTGGCAGCGCTGCGACGTCGAGGGTCTTCAGGGTGGCGGCCATCAGCGCAGGCGCAGAAACTGCCATCCATAGCGAAACGCCCAGCGCGGAAAAAAACCTATTCATTATCGTGTTCCACTGTGCTTGCTTGACCAGGCCCATTTACGAGCGTTCTTTAAGGGAAATGCTTCGTGGCCGCTCCAGCCAGCCTCCCTCTCCATCAGGAACGATTTCAACCACATCGACCTGCGAATCACTGATGGAAACAATCTTGCCTTCGTTGCGCCCCAGGTAGTCACCGACCTTGACCCGGTGCACACCACCCGCGCCAGAGATCAGCGCAAACCTGCCACTGTCATCGGAAAGGGTACCGACCATCTCGAACTGCTCGATATTGAAGCCCTCAAGAAACTGCTTGACCCGATTGGGATCTGGCTTGAGCAGCCGCGAACCCTTCTCGCGGTGTACCAGATCAAGCTTGACCGGCGGCTGGAACGGGCTGCGCAACGCTGCGGCCTCATAGGCAAACGCCTGGTAGGGCGCAAACCGTGGAATCGGCTCGATAGTGCCTTGGGGTTTGGCCTTGACCTGCGCCATGTAGGCCTTGAGGTCGGCAAAATCCCCAGAGCCACCGCAACCGACCAGCAACAAGGTAAAAAGCACCAGGCACAGCCCGGACAACAGCCTCATTTCTCCAGCCCCCGGTCGTTGTAGCGGTAAGTCTTGGCCAGAATGCTCATGCGCAGCTTGGTGTTATCACCCTCGGTGGCCGGCTTCACGTCGAAATCGTGCAGCGTGACGATACGCGGCAGGCTGGCGACGCCACTCACAAAGGTCGCCAAGTCGTGGTAACTGCCTGTTACGGTGATCTGTATCGGCAATTCTATGTAGAACTGCTGCGTAACCTCAGGCAGCAGCTTGATTTCTTCAAACTCCAGGCCCGCACCCAGGCCGGTTCGGGTGATGTCCTCGAGCAGCCCGGGCACTTCGGTGTCGCTGGGCAGTTGGCGCAGCATGGCGCCAAAGGAGGTTTCCATTTCCTTCATCTGTTCGACGTAGGCTTCCAGATTGGCCGCTTTGAACGCCTTGGCGCTGTATTGCTGCTTGAGGCTCTCCTCTTCGGAGACCTTGGCCTCAAGCTGATTTTGCATGTCCAGGATATGGAAGTTATAGCCAAGGCCCAGTAGCAGGATAAACAGCAATGAGGCAATGATGACCTTGAAGGCAGCGGGCCAGGAGCCGATATTGTTGAGGTCGAGCTCGCTGAGTTCGATCTTGCGCAGGTTTTCGAGCCACTGAGGATTCTTCACTTGAGCTCCCCCTCGGCCGCTGGGTGGATCTGCTGCACAGTCAACTGAAATACGTTGTTCTGGTCGGGGTCGCCTGCCGCTTTGGCCTTGACCTCGGTCAATGCCGCACTGCCTAGCCAGGGCGAGCCATCGAGGTTGCGCATCAATTCGGAAACCTTGTTGTTAGATTCCGCCGAGCCGCTGATGGCAATGGTCTGGCCACCCATCTTCACCTCTGTGAAATACACCCCGTCAGGGAGAGTGCGCGCCAACTGGTCAAACACCCGCCCAATGATCGGCCGATTGCCTTGCAGATCCTGAATGGTCTTCATTCGCGCGATCAGCTGCTTGCGCCGATTTTGCAGCTCGCTGATTTGCGAGATACGTTGATCGAGGACCTTGATCTCGCTATTGAGAAAATCGTCACGGGCTGTCTGCTGGCTGATGGCGCTGCTGTAGTACTGGTCGGCGAGCAGGATGATACCCGCCGCCGCGACGACCACGACGGCCAATAACGTCAGGAAACGTTTCTTGCGCTCTTCACGTAGCTGCTCGCGCCACGGCAGGAGGTTGATCTGCGCCATCAGTCGAAACTCCTCAACGCCAGGCCGCAGGCGATCATCAACGCCGGCGCATCACTGGCAAGCGCGCCGGCGTTGACCTTGCTGCTGAGGGCCATATCGGCAAACGGATTGGCTACCAGAGTAGGCGTACCGAGGCGCTGCTGGATCAACTGGTCGAGGCCGGCGATCGAGGACGTTCCGCCAGCCAGCATGATGTAGTCCACATCGTTGAACTGGCCTGCGGCAAAAAAGAACTGCAGCGAACGCGAAACCTGCTGCACGACGGCATCTTTGAAGGGCTGCAGCACTTCGGCCACGTAGTCATCGGGCAGGCCGCCCTGTTTTTTGGCCAGGCCAGCTTCTTCGACGGTCAGGCCATAGCGACGCTGGATTTCTTCGGTCAGCTGGCGGCCGCCGAACAATTGCTCGCGGGTGTAGATGATGCGCCCGTTGTGCAGAACGCTAAGTGTGGTCATGGTCGCGCCAATATCCATGACGGCTACCGTCAAGGAAGCGTCACCGTGGGCCAGTTGCGGTGCAAGCAAGCCAAAGGCACGCTCGAGCGCATAAGCCTCGACATCGATGACCTTGGCGTTGAGCCCCGCCAGCGCCAAGGCAGCCTCCCGGACCTCGACGTTTTCCTTGCGACAGGCAGCCAGCAGCACCTCGACGCGCTCGGGGTTGCGCACTGAATAACCCTGAACTTCAAAGTCGATGGCGACTTCTTCAAGCGGATAGGGGATGTACTGGTCGGCCTCGACCTTGAGCTGGTTTTCCATCTCGTCATCGGACAGACCGGCATCCATCTCGATGGTCTTGGTGATCACCGCCGAACCGGCAACAGCCACGGCGACGCCCTTGGTGCTGGTTTTGGCCTTGACCAGCACCCGCGACAGTGCCTGCCCGACACCCTCGAGTTCGGCAATGTTCTTCTCCACCACCGCATTCGCGGGCAAGGGCTCAACGGCATACGCCTCAACCCTGAAACGACCGCCCGTGCGGCTCAATTCAAGGAGCTTGACCGAGGTGGAACTGATATCGATCCCCAGAAGCGAACTAGCTTTCTTGCTGAAGAGTCCTAGCACAACCGTTTCCCTAGTACTATCCGTGACTTACGGACCAATGTGGATTCGACGCATTTAATAGCAGTCTTGACACAAGCGCAAATGACGCTCGGTGCCGAAAAATGCTTATAATGCGCAGCGCTTTTTGCCCTTGTTTACTCGCTTGCGCTTAACTCATTCTTTTATCTGGAAATCCAAAAGCCTTGATACGCCTGCTGAAGTTTTTATGCTGGTCCTTCCTCGGTGTGGTCTGCGGGCTAGCGCTCGCCTTGAGCGGCGCCTACCTCTATCTTAGCCCTGGCCTGCCATCCGTCGAGATGCTAAAAAGTGTCCAATTGCAAATACCGCTACGGGTATTCAGCAGCGACGGGAAACTTATCGCGGAATTCGGCGAAATGCGCCGCTCCCCCATCAAGTTTTCGGACATTCCCCCGCATTTCATCCAGGCGCTTCTTTCTGCCGAAGATGACAATTTCGAGAACCATTATGGTGTCGACCCCAGCGGCCTGGTGCGCGCTGCGGGCCAACTGGTGCGTACCGGACACATCCAGACCGGCGGCAGCACGATCACCATGCAGGTGGCCAAAAACTACTTCCTGAGCAGCGAGCGTAGCTTTTCCCGCAAAAGCAACGAGATACTTCTTGCCTTGCAAATTGAGCGCCAACTCAGCAAAGACGAGATCCTCGAGCTCTACGTCAACAAAATCTACTTGGGAAACAGGGCTTACGGCATCGAAGCCGCCGCTCAGGTGTATTACGGCAAATCGATCCGCGACGTAAGTCTGGCGCAAATGGCGATGATTGCTGGTTTGCCAAAGGCCCCATCGCGCTTCAACCCCCTCGCCAACCCGGTTCGCGCCAAAGAACGGCGAGACTGGATTCTCGGGCGCATGTTCAAGCTCGGCAAAATCGACGAGGCGGCGTATCAAACCGCGTTGGCCGAGCCAATAAATGCCAGCTACCACGTGCCGACACCAGAGGTTGACGCCCCCTATATCGCCGAAATGGCCCGTGCCGAAATGGTCGGCCGTTATGGCGCGCAGGCCTACACCGAGGGTTTCCGGGTTACTACCACCGTACCCAGCGGCCTGCAGAACTCGGCCAACCTGGCAGTGCGTGACGGGTTGACCGAATACGACAAACGCCACGGCTACCGCGGTCCGGAGTCGCGCCTGCCGGGCAAGACCCGTGACGCGTGGCTGGTCGAACTGGGCAAGCAACGCACCCTCAACACGCTGGATCCGGTGATCGTGACTGCGGTCGACAAGACCGGGATCAGCGTACTCAACCGCGACGGCAAGGATGAGCGCGTCAGTTGGGACAGCATGAAATGGGCGCGGCCGTTCCTGAATACCAATAGCGTGGGGCGCATGCCCTCCCAGCCCAGCGATGTCGTTCAGGTTGGCGACCTGGTGCGCGTCCTGCGTCAAGAAGATGGCAGTCTAGCGTTCTCTCAGGTCCCGACGGTGCAGAGCGCTTTGGTCTCGCTGGATCCGCACAACGGTGCCATCCGCGCGCTGGTCGGGGGTTTTGCCTTCGAGCAGAGCAACTACAATCGGGCGATGCAGGCTAAGCGCCAGCCGGGCTCGAGCTTCAAGCCGTTCATCTACAGCGCAGCATTGGACAGCGGGTATACCCCGGCAACGCTGGTCAACGACGCGCCTATCGTGTTCGTCGACGAATCAGTCGACAAGGTCTGGCGGCCAAAAAACGACACCAATACCTTCCTCGGCCCGATCCGCCTGCGCGAAGCACTGTACAAGTCCCGTAACCTGGTCTCGATCCGCGTGCTGCAGAGCCTGGGCGTCGAAAACGCGATCAACTACATTGCACGCTTCGGCTTCAACAAGCAGGACCTGCCCCGCAACCTGTCGCTGGCCTTGGGCACTGCAACCTTGACGCCCATGGAGATCGCCACCGGCTGGAGCACCTTCGCCAACGGCGGGTTCAAGGTTTCGCCGTATCTGATCCAGACCGTCGAGAGCCGTACCGGCGAGGTGATGTTCACCGCCAACCCGGCGACCGTACCCGCAGACGAAGGACAATCAGACCCTGAACTGGCCGACGCCAATGCCATCCCGACGCCAGACCCTGCGGCCACCAAGCTGATCACCAACGATACAGGGCCAGCGCCTATAGCGCCCGCTGTGCCAACCGCGCCTGCCGTGGCGCCACGTATCGTCGACGGCCGCACCACCTTTATCCTCACCAGCATGCTCCAAGACGTGATCAAGCGCGGTACGGGACGCCGAGCGCTGTCGATGCATCGTCCAGACATCGCCGGCAAGACCGGTACCACCAACGACTCCAAGGACGCCTGGTTCTCCGGCTACAACGGCGACTACATGACCACGGTGTGGACCGGTTTCGACCAGCCTGAGACCTTGGGCCGTCGCGAGTTCGGTGGCACCGTGGCGCTGCCGATCTGGATGGACTACATGGGCGCAGCACTCAAGGACAAGGCGCCGCGCACGCAGGCCGAGCCTGAAGGCATCGTGAGCCTGCGGGTCGACCCCGTCAGCGGTCGCGCTGCCAGCCCAGGTACTCCGGATGCTTACTTCGAGTTGTTCAAGAGCGAGGACTCGCCGCCGTCGAACACCGAACTGGGTAACGGCCAGGCGCCGGGCAGCCCACTGCCTGCTGACGAATCGGCGCCAATCGATTTGTTCTAGCCACAAGGCCACCTCCCCTGTGGGAGCGCGGCTGGCTGGCGATGAGGCGCTCCCGAGCGACAAAAAAGCCCCGAACTCTCACGAGCCGGGGCTTTTGAATTTCTACGCTCGGTCAGGCCGTGGTGCGTGCCCGTTTGGAAGAGCGCTTGAACAAACCGAGCCGCTCCCACCAACGCTTGGGACGAGTCACGCCATTACCGGTGTAGCCTTTTTGCGAATGCTTGGGGAACACACCGAACACTTGCTTCATCCGATAGTTATCCAGGCTGTACCCGGCGTCCAACGCCTGCTGATAGTAGTCGTCGAACAAGGCCTGCAGGTCTTGGCGCGGGTGAGCCATCACGGCGCCATCAAACCAATGGGTACCACCTTCTGCCTGCAACCGCGGAATGGCGCGACCATGGGAGAACTGGGTACCCATGTCGGAATAATGCAGAATCTTGATCTGCTCGACAGGCACGCCTTCGCCATCAATGTTGTTGAACTGGGTATCAAAGGGCTGAATGGTCTCGGTGTGACGCTTGTAGTGCTTGCGCAACTGCTGGTGCGTTTCAGGCTTGCCGCGCAGGTCGGCCAGTGCGGGCAGCTGCGACTTCGCAGCGGCGCAATCCCACATCGATACACAAAACCGCCACGACTCACCGCCGCCCTTGGCCATGACCACCTTGCCGGGCTCGAACGGTGTATCCCACAGTTCGGCGATGTCGCTTAGCACGATGACATCTGCATCCATGTAAATGGCTTTGCCCGCGAAGTCGCAAAAAGCCGGGATACCCCAACGGAAACCAGAAAACGGCGTCGCCCAGGTATCGGTACGCCAGCCCTGCTGTGTGGCAGGATCCGAGAACCAAAAGCTCTGCGGATCACGCGAGAGCTGCATCCAGTGGATTTCTACCGGCTTCGAGCTGTGTTTTTTGATGCTGTATTCCAGCACCATCATCTGCTCGAGATCGCAATCGTTCGGATCGCAGCCTACAAAGACTCGTATTGCGCCCAAGTTGCCTCCCTGTGCGTACTTGCGCCAACAGCGACGCGTAGACAGCCAAACCAAAATTATAAGACGGATTTCAGAGCCTTTCCACATCGGGACCTGCGCTGGATCAATGGGCAGCCATAAAAGCCGACCATAGCCGCAAAGAAAAACACCCCTTCAGGGAAGGGGTGTTTTTTATCTCTCCAGTGCCCGCCCGCGCGATGAGCGAGCGAGTTCAGGAGGACTCAGCCGTTGAATACGTCGTCGACGCTTTTGAGCGGGTAGTTCTTCGGGTAAGGCAGGGTCGCGACACCGGTCTCGATGGCCGCTTTGGCGACCGCATCCGAGATCAGGGTGATCAGGCGCGCATCCATTGGTTTTGGAATGATGTACTCGCGGCCAAATTCCAGCTTGATGCCACCATAGGCGTCGCAGACTTCCTGAGGCACCGGCAGCTTGGCCAGTTCGCGCAGGGCATTGGCGGCGGCGACTTTCATTTCTTCGTTGATGCGCTTGGCGCGAACGTCCAGGGCACCGCGGAAGATGAACGGGAAGCCCAGCACGTTGTTGACCTGGTTCGGGTAATCCGAACGGCCAGTGGCCATGATCACGTCGTCACGGGTAGCGTGAGCCAGCTCAGGCGAGATTTCCGGATCGGGGTTCGAGCAAGCGAACACGATCGGGTTGGCCGCCATCGACTTCAGGCCTTCTGCGCTCAGCAGGTTAGGCCCGGACAGGCCGACGAACACGTCGGCGCCTTGCAGGGCGTCCGCCAGTGTGCGCTTGTCGGTGGCGTGAGCGAATACCGCCTTGTACTGGTTCAGGTCGTCACGGCCGGAGTGGATCACGCCGGTACGGTCGATCATGTAGATGTTCTCGATTCGAGCACCCATGCTCACCAGCAGCTTCATGCACGAGATTGCCGCAGCGCCGGCACCCAGGCAGACGATTTTTGCGTCTTCGAGGGTTTTGCCGGCGATTTCCAAGGCGTTGATCATGCCGGCCGCAGTGACGATCGCGGTGCCGTGCTGGTCATCGTGGAACACCGGGATGTCGCATTGCTCGATCAGCGCTCGCTCGATCTCGAAGCACTCAGGCGCCTTGATGTCTTCGAGGTTGATGCCACCAAAGGTGATGGAGATGCGCTTGACGGTATCGATGAACGCCTGCGGGCTTTCGGAATCGACTTCAATGTCGAAGACGTCGATGCCAGCGAAACGCTTGAACAGCACGCCCTTGCCTTCCATGACCGGCTTGGAGGCCAGTGGGCCGAGATTGCCCAGGCCCAGGATCGCCGTACCATCGGAAATGACCGCAACAAGGTTGCCCTTGCCGGTGTATTTGTAGGCCAGCTCGGGGTCACGGGCGATTTCACGCACCGGTTCGGCAACACCAGGGCTGTACGCCAGCGACAGGTCGCGTGCGGTAGCGGTGGCCTTGGTGAGCTCGACGCTCAACTTGCCTGGGCGAGGCTTGGCGTGGTACTCGAGAGCGGCAGTTTTCAAATCTGACATGGGAGGCTTTCCGCTTTGCTGTTGGTCTTGACGGATCGACGAGGATACGCGCGAAGGAAAGACCCGACAAGACTGGCCAGTCACTTAGACATTGGTCCAAGGGTTTTCAGTGCCGGCCTCGTCGCCAGCAAGCTGTGCTGCTACAAGTGCACGGGTAGGCGCACAGCTTGCTGGCGATGTGGCCACGCGCACCGCAGGGGCACAGACGAATCAGGCAGACACAAAAAAGGCGCCCCGAAGGACGCCTTTATTATCAGCCCGGCAAACCCTGAAGGTTTGCCAGCCAAAAGCCTTACTTGGCTTTTGGAGCGCCGAAACCAGCAAAACGCTGCTTGAAACGATCGACGCGGCCGCCGATGTCCAGAGTCTTTTGCTTGCCGGTGTAGAACGGGTGGCATTCGGAGCAAACGTCCAGGCTCAGTGGCTTGCACAGAGTGGAGCGAGTCTTGATGACGTTGCCGCAGGAGCAGGTAGCGTCAATGGCTTCGTACGCTGGATGAATATCAGCTTTCATGGTTACTTCCTCGAGCTAGGCATGCCGCCACTCAACACTATTGTTGAATACCGCACGCAATTAGGCCGGGTATATTACCAGACATCGCGTTGGACGCAAGTTATCGCGTTGACCGGTGGTCGTCTGCTAGGCTGCGCGCATCCAGCAGCAACCCGTTGCACGGTGGTGCGCGTGGCATACGCCCCAAGGGCTGGGCCCGCCAGCTGCGAAGTGCGCAAGGGCCAGCCTCTGGCGAACGTGCCACGCGCGCTACCGCACTCGACCTCCATCGCTATCAAGAGACCTCACCGCGTGCCCGACGTCATCCTGCGCCTCGCCCTGCCCTCGCCGCTGCGACGCCTGTTCGATTACCTCGCGCCGGCCGGGGTCACGGCTGCCCAGTTGCAACCGGGTATGCGCCTGCGCGTGCCGTTCGGGCGCAGGGAGATGATCGGCGTACTCATCGAAGTCACCGACAGCACCGACGTGCCACTGGACAAGCTGCGTCCGGCTACCGCCCTGCTGGACCCGGTGAGCCCGCTGCCCGAATCGCTGTTCAAACTGTGCCTGTGGACCGCGCAATATTATCAGCACGGCCTGGGCGATACCTTCAGCTGGGCACTGCCCGTGCTGCTGCGCCAGGGCGAGCCGGCTGAAACCCGCCAGGAGCGCTTCTGGCAGATTACCCCAGG
>LIDZ01014889.1_pt3 | contig 46325 bp, 42 predicted proteins | sample 644651 | NCBI WGS metagenome assembly LIDZ01 (sample SAMN03856242, study PRJNA289617) | food metagenome | isolation source: wine grapes on drying loft during traditional withering process | host: Vitis vinifera cv. Corvina | place: Italy: Gargagnago di S. Ambrogio di Valpolicella | collected 2014-01 | reverse complement strand
CGAGCCAGTCTCCGGGGTATTGGAGACTGGCTCGTTTTGTTTTGGATATGTAGCGGCATGGCTGCTGGAACTCCCCTTTATTGTTTGGCTTTAGTTTCGTCTGTATAATTAATCTCCATTCAACCCACACTAATCCCTGTCTCCCAAACCACCGAGAAGGAGTGTTTCGAATGCGTGAAGGTCTGATTCCCGCCGTTCTTGGAACCGTAGTAACCGCGTCTAGCGCCGCTTTGCTTGGCAGCAGGTACAAAATGGTCGCAACTGGCGTACTTGGATTTGGTCTGGCCCATGTCGTTTTGGGTACCATTGACCTGTTTGAGCATCGGTAATATGGGTTGGAGGATGCCGAGCAGGTAGGACCCAAGCGTCTCTGCTCGGTTTTTCATATACCCGTACAACAAAAACGGCCCTAACCCCGTATTCAGGCTTGGACCGCTCATCCTATTCCGCTTTATTTCACAACTACATAAAATAGCCGTTCTGCATCCTCGTCCGCCTCTGCCCACTCGAAATCGGCATAGATATTCACAGTGCTGAATCCGGCCTTGAACAGTTCTGCAGTCATCCACTCCGGATCGTACGCACGCTGAATATGCGTCTCTTCGAAGCGGCGGTACAGATCACTCCGTCCCTCTTCACGAGCGAATATAGACAGGTGATGTTCAATCTCGCAGCGTGGGGCATCCAGCTCACAGGTCCAAATATACGACACCGTAGCCTCATCCAGAATAAAAGGTTGCTCCTGCTCGTAACGGATCAGTGTGTTCGGATGATGCACATCGAACAGAAAAGTACCTCCTGGCTTCAGACCCGCATAAGTACGGGCGAAGACAGCCGAGATGTCACTTTCTTCGAGCAAATAGTTGAGACAATCGCAGAAGGAAATTACAGAATCTACAGGCTCCAGCAGTTCCCATTCCTTCATGTTCTGTCTAACCCAGCGTACACTGCCCTCGCGAAGAAAACGGCGTCCCTGAGGATGCTCCTCCATCTTGCGCTGCGCCACGGACAGCATATCTGATGACAGATCAATTCCGGTCATATGATAGCCCTCCGCGGCAAGCGGAATGGTGATGCTGCCTGTTCCACAGCCAAGCTCAGCAACAGTCAAGGGTTTACCATACTTCTTCCAGGCGGTTTCCGCGAACGTTAACCAATCCGGATAAGGCATGTCTGCCATGAGCACATCGTATACATAAGCAAATTTCCCATAGGAAGACACTAGGTACACCGTACTTTCTATCACTAAATTTAGTAGAATTAGAGCTCTAGCTGATCCGGCAAATTATTCGGTCGTTTCTTCAGACGATTCTTTAGTCGCAGCTGCATTGTCCTCAGCAGGTGCTGCCTCACTGACAGCGAGATAGGTCCAATTCTCCTTCTGAGTAATCAGGCCTTCCTTCAACAGCTTGCCAAGCGCGCGCTTGAAAGCAGACTTACTAATTCCAAAACGTTGCTTGATTACATCCGGTGGTGTGGAATCTGAATAAGGCATTCCTCCACCCGGGCGGGCGTGCAAGAACTCCAGCAGTGCAGCGGAATCTACATCCCGGCCCACTTCTCTGCGATGAGTCATAGATATATTAATCCGGCCATCCTCACGAACATGAGAGACACGTGCTTCGAACAGTTCACCTAGGCGCAGCAGACGGCTGCGTTCAGAGGAATGGACCATGCCGAGAATACCAAAACCAAGCACACCCCCATCAACCAAGACGAACGTGCCCATTTGCAGCGGTCTATACACTCGGGCGGAGACCATTTTGCCCATCCAGGATTCAGGCGCGGGAACAACATATGGCAACAGTTCCAGCTCTCCAGAGAGCTTGGCGCGAAGACGTCCTTGCCGGTCATGCTCCATCATCACGAATACGCGGTCACCCACCAGCGGATGCAGATCCTTCAATTCCGGAAGCTCACTGAGCGGCAGCAACAGCTGGCGTCCGAGCCCCATTTCGAGGAAACAACCCAGACGCGGATGAATATCAGCGACTTCCAATAGCGCCATTTCACCAAGCGTCAGGAAAGGCTTTTTCATGGTAGCAGCCAGACGATCCTCGGTATCAAAAAATATAAAGACCTCGACTTTATCGCCAGTCTTCACTCTTTCAGTTAGCTCTGTATAATGCAGCATGACATCCTCATCACCGGCATTTAAAAAGAAACCGTAAGGGGATACCTCCCGCACTATTTCAAGTGTAACTGTAGTTCCAGCAATCAGACTCATACCGTTTCCACAACCTTGGCGTCTGACCACAGGCGCTCGATATTATAATATTCGCGTTCGTCGCGGTGGAAAATATGCACAACTACATCCCCAAGATCCATCAGTACCCAGCGGCCTGAATTCATGCCTTCAATCCCACGAATAACGCCACCAGCTTCATGTACAACCTTGCGAACTTCAGTAGCAATCGCTTGTACCTGTACATCCGAATTACCGTGACAGATTACGAAGTAATCACTAATGGGTGAAACATTACGCAGGTCTAGGCAAACGACGTTGCCCGCTTTTTTATCTTCTACAGCCTTAAGAGTCATTTGTAACAGCTTGTTTGTTTGTATGTTCATTTATTTTCCTCCAATAGTCTAACTAAATCATTACGCGCCAACACCGTTAACGGAAAAATAATCCGTCGTTTCTCAAGCAACAGGCTGATTGTGGAATCAAACCCGGCTACCAATCCTTCTTCCAAACTTACCTTTGCCAGCTTGCGGATGTTCTCCACACCAGGGAAATCCCGGCCAGGCTCGATATAATCGGCAAGACAAACAATTTTCTCAAGGAGACTCATGCCTACACGACCTGAAGTATGAAAACGGATTGCAGCAATCACTTCGGAATCAGTAATCCCGTAATCCCGTTCAGCCACAAACGCGCCTACTTCCGCATGCCACAGCTGCTTATCATGCTTCAACAGCTCCGCAGACAAGCCGTTCTGCTCGATAATCTCCTTCATGCTGTCCACTGGCCAATATTTGGCCACATCATGGAGAATCGCCGCTTCTTCCGCACGTACAGGGTCAGCGCCGTAGCGCTCCGCCAGCTTGATCGAGGATTCCATAACGCCCAGTGTATGCTTCCAGCGCTTGTCGGGCATTTGTGTAGAGACCGCTGCAATCAGCGCTTCACGGCTATATGCCATACAATCCACTCCTTTGCACATAATCGAAAACTGCATCAGGGACCATATACCGAATCGATTTCCCTTCGGCAATCCGCTCTTTTAGCATGGTAGATGAGATATCAACCAAGGGCATATCCGCTAGCAGTACCTTCTCCGCAATAAAGCCAGGCAGTGCTTCGAGATCCAGCGGTGTTCCCGGACGACCCACCCCAATAAAAGTAAGACTCTGCACAAGCTCTTCAATACCGTGCCATTCCGGCAGATTCTGGACCATATCCGCTCCTATGATGAAATAGAAATCGAAATGCGGATATTTCTCCTTCAGCTCCCTAACGGTATCAATAGTATACGATACTCCGCCTCGGGTTATTTCCCAATCCAGCGTACGAAAAGAATCATGGGCTCTGAGCGTCTCCAGCACCATTGCCAGTCTGTCCGCACCCGATACACCAGCCTCATGCTTATGCGGCGGGATATGCGAAGGCATGAACCATACTTCATCCAACCCATAGGTATATCTTGCAGCTTCCGCTGCCATCATATGACCGATATGAAGCGGATCAAAAGTCCCACCCATAATTCCGACTTTCAAGAGTTCAACCTCCTCAAGTGATGTTTGACTCATCCCTTAACGAGGCAGCTCGATCGTCTTATTATCGCGAGATTCCTTGTATAACACAATCGTCTTCCCAATGACCTGAACAAGCTCAGAGCCGGACTGTTCAGCCAATGCGGCACCGATTTCCTTTGGATCTTCAACATTATTGTTCAGCACACTAATCTTCATCAGTTCGCGCTTCTCAATAGCTTCTTCAATGTGGCGGACGAGATGATCGTTTACGCCACCTTTACCGACCTGAAATACAGGATCAAGATGATGGGCCAGTGAACGAAGGAACCTTTTTTGTTTTCCAGTTAACATAATTGAACTAACTCCTTATTTACATATATTATTACCCTAAACTTCTGATTCCATTTCCTGCTCTCCACCAAGGCAATCCAGAATCGTCTTGCGCATGATATCAGTAGGGGCAGGCTGTCCCGTCCAATATTCAAGCGCATACGCCCCTTGATAGACGAACATGCCAAGACCGCCGTGAATCCGGCAGCCACATTCCAGTGCCTCCAGCAGCAACCGGGTACGCAGCGGATTGTAGATAAGATCGCTTACTACCATCCCTTCATGGAACAGTGCAGAATCCAGCGGTGTCTCATCCATCTGGGGAAACATACCTACAGAGGTTGTATTAATAAGCACATCTACATCGTCCATCATTCCCGCAACTTCGCCCATACTGATTCCAGTGAGTTCCCCTTGGCTAGAATAGGTCCGAGCCAATTCTTTCGCTGTAGCAGCAGTACGGTTAGCAATGATAATCGAAGAAGGCTGTTCCTGAAGCAATGCAGACACAATTCCTCTTGCCGCACCGCCAGCACCGATCACCATAATCTTCGCACCGTTCAACTCAGATATAGCTTCTGTCTTCAGTGAACGTACATAACCGATTCCGTCCGTATTGTATCCAGTCAGCACTCCGTTATCATTAACAATGGTATTGACTGCACCGATTGCTACCGCAGTTTCATCCAATTGGTCCAGATAAGCCATCACGGCTACCTTATGGGGAATAGTCACATTAACACCACGGAAGCCAAGAGTACGGATCGCTTGGATCGCCTCTCCCAGCTTCTCCGGTGCCACATGCAACGGTACATAGGCACCGGCAATCCCCATTGCCTTCAGTGCAGCACCATGCATAAGGGGAGATTTGGACTGAGCAATGGGATCGCCCATTACACCCAGCAGGATGTCCCCGTTCATATAAGCCCCAGTTGCAGTTGTCACTAGAATAATCCTCCCTAGTTAGATCAGCGAAGGGCGGGTAAGCACCTTCACACCACGCGGAACGTGAATGGCTACTACTGCACCTTCAGTTCCGTTGACCTTAATCCAGCCCAGACCCGAAATGAACAGATCCGTTTGAGTACCTTTGCTAATGCTGAACTCATGGCGCTGCCACTGTGGAAGCTTGTCCATATGGTCGCTAGCGGGTGGCGAGAGCATAACGCCACGGTGCTCCTGGTACAGAGAATCTGCCCGTTCCAGCTTCGTGCGGTGAATTTTGAGCGTACTGCTGATATAGCAGGTGAACGACTGATGTACACCCTGTACGAAATCAAACCGTCCCAATCCGCCAAAGAAAAGCGTCTGCCCTTCATTCAACTGATAGACCGCCGGTTTCAAAGTATTCTCAGGCATAACGGCTTCCAGATCCTGCCGCTCCACCAATTCACTGTAGCGCCAAGGATACACAATGCCGGGAGTATCAATAATATAGTGACCATCATCCAGGGGAATCTTAACAGTATCCAAAGTAGTGCCAGGATAGCGGGAAGTGGTTAACTCCTGCTCCAGATCACTATAGTCGGAGATCAATCGATTAATCAGTGTAGATTTACCAACGTTGGTCGCTCCAACAACATAGACATCACGTTGACCTCTCTGCTCGGTTACCGCTTCCAACAAACGATCAAAGCCTTGATTACGCTTGGCGCTGACGAGTACAATTTCTACTGTACGCAGTCCTTGCTCCTTGCAGCGCTGCTGCAGCCAGTTGCGCATCTTGTTCCAGTTCGTCACTTTGGGCAGCAAATCGCTTTTGTTCACGGCAAGAATAACCGGGTTATTGCCGACGAAACGCTGCAGACCCGAAATCAGACTGCCTTCGAAATCGAACAGATCGACAATATGGATGACAAGGGCGTTCTTCTCGCCTACACCGCTCAGCAGACGAAGAAATTCATCCTGGTTTACCGAAACGGAAGAAGCTTCATTATAATTCTTAATCCGGAAACAGCGTTGGCAAATGACTGGCTCCCGTTCAAAAGCGACCTCTGGGATATAGCCAGGAAGATCCTTATGTTCGGTCTGCAGCTTGATTCCGCAGCCATTGCATTTTACTGGGCGCTGTGTTTCACTTTCTTGGTTCATTTCGATTTATCCTCCTCTTGCCACAATCCTTGTTTACGCAGCCGTGTCAGAGCAATCTGCTCTACCCGACGATTAATTCTCGTGCCAATGCCTTCATCTTGTACAGAGATTGGTTGCACCAAGACCGTATACAGGCCCAAGCGATTCCCACCATATACATCTGTAAGCATCTGGTCACCCACCACGATCGTCTGCCCAGGCGCAAGCTCCATCAGCTTTATTGCCTTATGGAAAGGAGCATTGCTCGGCTTGCGGGCTTGATGCACGAATTTAATATCTAGCGGCGTAGCAAACTTCGATACCCGGTCCATATTATTATTCGATACAATAATAAGCTTAAAGCCCAAGGTTTTGACCTTCTCGAACCATACCAACAGCTCTGGTGTTGCTAAAGGCGCTTTAGCACCAACTAGCGTATTATCCAGATCCGTAATAATGCCTCGATAGCCTTGCTGGTACAACTCTTCTAGAGCAATATCAAATACTGTATTTACCCGGAGTTTAGGGACTAGCATTTCAAACAATACGTTCACCTCGATTTCATACCAAAAACTATATCATACTCTTTGCGCAACGCATATGAATCTGCTACAGGGATTCACTACTGCATAACCTTAGTTTTTGGACTTCATGCTTTTCCGCAGCCGCAAAGCTTCAGTATACACCCTGCGCCAGTCTTTGTCTTCAATAACATCTGGGCTATATTTTGCCTGCTCAAACAGTCCCAGCAGCGAATAGAGAATTTCGGCAATTGCCGGACGTTCACGACTCCAACGCACTACCGCTTCACGCAATGTTTCATACTCTTCTTTTGTCAATCCTTTACGATGCATATAGCGAATCCAGCGCTCGGTTTCCGCCACAATTTTCTGATCCGGTGTTAACGGACGCCCATTGCGCAATCTCTGAACCAAGAAACGAAGATTAAACCGCTGTTGCCAAACCAGATAGGTTAGCCATGCCAATAATACTGCTGCAGCTGCTACGACAGCCCAGTCTCCCAAATGGAATCCTGTCTGTCCTGCTCCGTCATTCACCGCCGATGCTTCGTCCGGCTGATTCTCTTCCTGATCTGTATTATCTAAATCGGGAGTATTCTCATTCTGGGTAAGCAGCGGAACATTGAAGCCTGGGGTTGCCTCAACAGGAATCCAGCCATAATCTCCAAAATAGACCTCAGCCCAGGAATGGGCATCTGCATTCGTGATTGTGTAATTATTATTAAGGATTCTTCCTTGCTGTAAAGCCATATTATCCGGCAGCTCCGCTTGTTCTCCAGGCGCATAGCCCTTAACCCAGCGTGCGGGAATATCCAAAGCGCGGGCCATAGTTACCAGCGCAGTAGAATAATAATCGCAATAGCCCTCCTTCACCTCAAACAGAAAGCTGTCTACAAAATCTGAGCTTGTACTGCGTGATAGATCCGGTTCATTGGTATACGGGAACGTTTCCTGTAGATATTGTTGCAAAAGCGCCGTTTTTTCATACGGTGTTTGTCCCGTTGACGTTATCTCTTCGGCCAGTTCCTTCACCCTTGCGGGGAAATTACCAGGCAGCTGTAGAAATTGCTTATCAATAGTATTCCCGTCATACAGCTCCGCATAAGTCTTGGCGGTCAGCTCTTGAACTGGAATGATAGGCACTTCAGCGGTTAACTCATAGGACAGCGGATATTTGCGGTTTTTTTCGTCGGTATCCCACAAGAGCTCACTATCCCGGCTTCTCCAGAACAATCCATTGCTGCTATTCTCGCCATCAATGGACTCCACTTTGGAAATGGCATAAGGGCCGAAGAGCACTGGATAGTCATTGTTGTTTAGCAGCTTAACCGTTTGCTGCAGAGCTTGGTACTGGACCTTGGTGGCCACAGTGGTCTCCAAATCTTCACCCACCGCTGCACCTTTGAGCGGTGCCCGGTTAACTCGGTCATTATCTGTCCAGCCACTTCCAGAATAGACGCTGCGAGACTCTCCGCGCATGTAGGTGCGTAAATCCGAGGTCACTGTCATCACTGGTGAATAATCAAAGCTGAAGCCTCCACCCAAATTGCCATCATCCATACTATAGCCGGAGGTGGTATTGTTCACAGCAGTAATTCCAGTGTCGGTTTGAGAAATCCCCTTGGAACTTGAGCCAGAAGACGTCCCCGTTCCATTCCATTCTTTCCATGCCGTATAGGGATCAGTCAGTGTAGGACTTACTTCAGGCATATTAACACCAGTAATAATCACTAATGAGAAGATGATGGCTATATTAACGACTATTTTAATAGGATAATCAAGCAGATAAGACCAGCCATTTGGATATTGAAGCTGGAAATTTCGCAAATGCTGAGTTACCAGCCAACCCATAGCGGCAAATACCGTCCAAGCTACCTCCTGCCACAATACGGAGGGTGTAAAAGAATCCAAGGCAGCAAATGCCGCAATGTTCATGCCTATAAATAGCAAGATGCGAGCCTTCGATGTTACCCACCAGGATGACAGCAGCAGCAGGACCCAAGCGCCCAATGCGAACCAGAGATAGGGGAACATCTCGGAAGCTATATTGGGCAGCTGTTCTCTCAAGGTAAGCAATGGATCAGCAAGGTAAATACCATAGTGAATGAGCATACGGTACATAATATAGACAACAGCTACTGCTTCCAGCAGGACACGGTACATCCATCTCACGGGTAAAAGGATTTCTATAACAGCCACCGTTGTCAGGACAATCGAGACAACGGCTGTTGTCTCCGCAAGCCAGATCGAATCCGTGTAGGAGACCCACTGCAGCGCAATGATCATAATCCATAGTAGACTAATGGAATGGTGCCAGGACGACTTCTGTAGATTCAGCCAGCCTCTCATATCATAGATCCCCTCCTAATACTGCGGGAAGCTCCTGAAGGGAACGGATGTTGTAGCCAGATATATTGCGTGATCTCAGTACATCTATCCACTCGGTATTGCGGTTTATCCCCGAAGGATTGCGCACATGCAAGTGTGAAGGTGTCATGCCCCGGCTCTCAGCCCAACGCAGCGTATCCATCACCGGCTTGCCGCTCTGAGGGCTGATCAGCACGAAATATGAGCCTTTGGGGAACATAAGCTGTCCCTTTTCCAGTCTGGAGACTAGCGGGCCTCGACCTTCAGCATTGATATCAATCAAATATTGAATCATCTTCTGCCGCTCAGCCCCTGATTCCGCAGGGGTAAAGACTTTGGTAGCTTTGTCTAAACAGCATAGGCCGATGCCGATCCGCTCACGTACACCGAAGCCGAGCAGTGAAGCAGCAACAGAAACCGCCAGCTCGAATTGATTCGTTGTCGCATAAGCCGACGCACTGCCGTCCAGAACAAGCATTGTTTTGGGGACGGATTCATGCTCGAACTCTTTGGATTTCCAGGAGCCTGTCTTGGCGGTAGCATTCCAATGAATGCGCGTCAGACGGTCGCCGTAAACGTAATCGCGGACACCATTGATCTGGGTGGTTTCCCGCCGGGACTGCACTAGCGAGACCTGCGGTCCCGCTAGCCGGGATTTCCGTTCGTACAGCTGCCAACGCGGGACAAATATGGCACGAGGCAGGACACGAAAATGCCCTTCCGCCATAAATTTCCCTTTGTGCTCAACGAGCCCAAATATATCCTCACTTAAGATATCCGTCTCGGAGAACATATAACTCCCCCGTTCGAGCATCGGCGTTTGAAAGCGCAGTTCGCCTTTTCCCCTCATGCTGGGAATAACACTTTCCTCAAATACCCATGATTCCCCGTTATGCCGCCGCAGAATCTCTCTGACCACCACATAGGGCAGCGGCAGAAATCCCGGAATCGTAATATTAAGCTTCACGCGTAGATATCCCCCAGCGTATAGCAGGTCAGGCTTGTCCTGCCCGGAATATAAGCTGCGTGAGCCCCGAGCCCGCCGGACACCACCCAAACCTCCAACAATCAAATAAATTAGGAGCACGGAGACCATAATAAAGAGCATAAATGAAGTCTTGCCACCCTGAAAGAGTACATACATTAGGGTAATACACCAAATCGCGAGTATGCCGACGAGCTTCGCCGGCTGGATAACAGCTGCCGCCGCAGACAAGAAACGTCTCATCTTATTGCCTCATCGTAACAGGTACATTTATACTCTGCAGAAGCTTCTGAAGCATGGAATCCACACTGACGTTGTCCAGACGCGACTCTGGACGCAGCAAAATGCGATGGCCGAGTGTAAACGGCGCGAGCACCTTCACATCATCGGGAAGCACATAGTCACGTTCTTGCAAAAAGGCATAAGCTTTGCAAGCCATCATAAAAGATAACGAAGCCCGTGGACTGGCACCCAGCAGCACAAGCGGATGTTCTCTCGTCTGACGTACAACATCCAGCAGATAGTTCAGTACGGGATCACTTATATAAATCTCACGAATCTCTGCTTGAATGGCGGCAATCTCTCCCATAGTTGTTACCGGCAAAAGTCTATCGAGAGGTTGTCCCTCCTGATGGGTCAGCAGTAGACTCTTCTCGGTTGCCGCATCAGGATAGCCTAAGCTCATTCGCAGCATAAAGCGGTCAAGCTGAGCCTCTGGCAGCGTATAGGTACCCTCGAAATCAATCGGATTCTGGGTGGCGCACAGCATGAACGGATGCGGCAGGGGATAAGTCTCGCCGTCCACGGTTACATTCCGCTCCTCCATGACTTCCAGAAGTGCGGACTGTGTCTTCGTTGTAGCCCGGTTGATCTCATCAGCGAGCAAAATGTTTGTCATGACCGGCCCTGGTCGAAAATGAAACATCTCATCCCGCGGATGATACACCGACACGCCGGTTATGTCACTTGGCAGAATATCCGGGTTGCATTGAATCCGGCGGTATTCGCCTGACATTGATCTTGAGAGTGCCCGAATCAGCTGGGTTTTGCCAGTTCCGGGCACATCCTCAATCAGGACATGCCCACCAGCAAGTAATGCCGTCAACAATAATTGTATTTCAAATGATTTGCCTAGTATGCAGGATTCCAGATTAGTGCGAACAGCATGTACTATTTGCATTGATTCTTGACGTACGGGCATATATGGTAAACCTCCTATGTCAGAATAAGCAGTAACATTTATATTTTACATGATTCAGGGACCCAAAGTACATTATTGCACCGTATAAATTAAAGAAATATGTACAAGGACAAGATGAAACGGCTTTGCCGTCCTTTATATGGACGGCACCCGTTTCTTCGAGAAATATAAAGATAAATTATTGTGTGAAACATATAAATTCTTATATTTCAAAAAAAGCTGAAGCGAGGGCTCCAGCTTAAGCTTTTTGAGGGGGTTAATCGTCGTTTTCTTCTCTTGACACCTATCCCTTTGGTCTTACCACTAAAGCGGCCAGAAATGAGAACACAATCGCTGACGAAATCCCGGCGCTAGTCAAACTGAACATACCGGTGACTACCCCGATCCAGCCATCCTGTTCAAGTTCCGTTAATGCTCCGTGCACTAGGGAATTCCCAAAGCTGGTAATAGGGATGGATGCTCCTGCCCCGGCGAATTTGACCAAGGGGTCGTACAGCCCGAAAGCATCAGCAATAGCTCCTGCTACAACCAAGGTACTCATCGTATGTGCAGGTGTCAGTGCTAATACGTCGAACATCAACTGACCAATTACACAAATGGCTCCTCCGATTAAAAAAGCCCATAAATAAATCATACTCCTTCACCTCCGATTTCCAGGGCTACAGCATGTGCCACACAGGGAATGCTCTCGCCCTGCTGATAGGATAAAGGTGACAGCAAGGCGCCAGTTGCCACAATCAGCACCCGCTTCAGTTCGCCCTTCTTCATACGTTTCAGAATATGTCCATAGGTTACGACTGCAGAGCAGCCACAGCCACTTCCACCAGCGATCACAAATTTTTGCTTGTCCAAATCATAAATAAGCAGACCGCAGTCATCAAACTGGGTTTGCTCCATTGGAATGCCCTCTTTTGCCAGCAAGGCTTTAGCTATAGGCAAGCCAACTGAAGCAAGGTCACCGGTGACAATCAAATCATAATATCCCGGGGATAGGGTTGTGTCCCGGAAATGCGCGGTTATTGTATCTGCCGCTGCAGGCGCCATCGCTGTCCCCATATTAAAAGGGTCGGTAATATCTAAATCCATGACACGTCCGATTGTGGCTGATACGACCTGTATCCCTTTGCCAGAACCGTCATTTTTGCCGATAACCGCACAGCCAGAACCGGTTACCGTGTATTGGGCGGTTGGTGGTTTTTGAGAACCATATTCGGTCGGGTAGCGGAATTGCTTCTCTACCGTACAATTGTGGCTTGAGGTTCCGGCCAGCACATATTTACTCCCCCCGGAATCTACAATCATTGAGGCGATGGCCAAGCTCTCCATGGAAGTAGAACAAGCGCCGAATACTCCGAGATAAGGGACACCCAGCTTCCTTGCTGCAAAGGAACTGCTGATAATCTGATTCATCAAATCTCCACCAACAAAAAATTCCAGCTGCTTCTCATCTATTCCCGCATTATACAGCGCCAGCTGCGAAGCTTTCTCAAAAAGAGTGCGCTCTGCCTTTTCCCAGGTTTTCTCCCCCATCTTCAAAGTGTCATAGATGAAGTCAAAATCCGCTGCTAACGGCCCCTCTCCCTCCTCGGGTCCTACCACGGCGGAAGAACCTAAAATTACAGGACGAGTAGTGAACTGCCAGGTCTGACTGCCGAGTTGCTGCATATCTTAATGCCCACCTCCTAAGCCCAGAAAGGCATAGATTATTCCAATCACGAAGGCTGCCACAGCTCCAAACACAATTACAGAACCGGCTAGCTTGAACATATTCCCGCCCACCCCGAGCACCAGACCTTCGGCACGATGCTCAAGTGCGGCGGAACACATACTATTGGCAAAACCTGTGACGGGTACCGCTGTGCCAGCGCCAGCCCATTGAGCCATTTTGTCGTACACTCCAAAACTGGTAAGTATAACCGAAATTAAAATCATCACAGCAACAGTAGGACTCGCCGCCTCCTTGGAAGTCATTCCGAAAATAGCCATAAAAGCCTCCTGAATGCCTTGCCCAATTACACAGATCAGACCGCCCGAGAGGAAGGCCCGCAGACAGTTTTTAAGTACAGGTCGCGCTGGCACAAATGGCTTGGACAATTTCTCATAATCCTGTGGAGTCAGGGTATCTAGCCGCAGCTTGACGCCAGATCTTTTGGTTTTCACTGGCAAAGAGAACACCTCCTGAAGTTAAACGAAGGGGGCCTCATGGCTTCTTAAAGTACCTGTATGGCCCCTCGAACTTGTCTTCGCTTAGAAGTTTCTCTTATTGTTAGCCATTTATCGCTCTGTTATGTCCTGCAAAGCTCAGGAAAAATACAGTAACACTACAACCAGCAGCATAAATAGAACAAGTATTAGTACAGCTTCGTTCTCCAAGCCGTACCGATACCGGTGTCTCTTTACCATTCTGCTGGCCTGTACGCTCCGGGCGTATACTGGTTTCCTTCCTTTCTGCATACTATTCGCTACCCTCATCCTAGATTCGCATCCTTTCTACTGCTCCTGCCACCAGAGCCACTACTGCATAGTATTCGGAGAGATTGCGCCCGGTGTTCGTTTCCCTCAAGCATGGACAAGCGAGCCGACAATGTTCATACTGGATAAGATGATTAACAAAGGAGCGATACGAATATGAATCAAGAAACGTTGGATTTGTTCAAGACTCTAACTGAATTCCCCGCAGCTCCAGGCTTCGAACGCGAACTGCGTGCTTACGTCAAGGATGCTATGGCACCGTATACTGATGAATTCGTACAAGATCGTTTAGGCAGCCTGTTTGGCGTGCTGCGCGGTGAAGAGAATGGGCCCAAAATTATGGTAGCCGGGCATTTTGATGAGGTTGGTTTCATGGTAACCGGCATCACTGACAACGGAATGATCCGTTTCCAGCCGCTGGGTGGCTGGCTGTCCGCTGCTGTAGCTTCACAACGACTACAGATCATTACTCGCAAGGGAACGCTGACAGGCGTTGTGGGGAGCACTCCCATCCATCTGTTAAGTGATGAAGAACGGAGCAAGACAGTAGATATCCGCAAGATGTACATTGATATCGGAGCAGACAGCCGCGAAGAAGCAGAGAGCTTCGGCGTTGCCCCTGGCCAGCAAATCCTGCCGATTTGTCCCTTTACTCCACTTGCCAACCCTAAGAAAATTATGGCTAAAGCTTGGGACAACCGCTATGGCTTAGGTTTGGCCATTGAATTAGTTAAAGAGCTGCATGGTAAAAAACTGCCAAATACCGTCTTCGCTGGAGCTACGGTACAGGAAGAAGTAGGATTGCGGGGAGCACGCACGGCAGCTAATCTGCTCTCACCTGACATTTTCTTCGGTCTGGATGCAAGCGCTGCTGCCGATATGACTGGAGACCGCCAAGCGTTCGGCCAGCTCGGTCAAGGCGCGTTGCTGCGCATTTATGATCCAACGATGGTCACCCACCGCGGGCTGATTGAATACGTTCAAGATACGGCGGATACCCACCGGATCAAATATCAGTATTTTGTCTCCCAAGGGGGAACGGATGCCGGTCAGGTGCATGTCAGTGGAATCGGCGTACCGTCAGCAGTAATCGGTATCTGCTCACGATACATACACACTGCCTCTTCCGTGATTCATAGCGATGACTATGCAGCAGCTAAAGAACTGCTAATCAAGCTGGTAGAAGGGCTGGACCGCACAACGCTCCAGACGATTATTGAGAATAGCTAAGGGTTTATCAGCTGATCATAAAATAACAAAAAGCCGCAGGGATGATTATCCTCCCTGCGGCTTTTTCATATTCAAGTGGATTATTTCTTAAGCTTGCCATATTCGGCCATAACAGATTGATGTATTGCATGGTCGGCAGCAATGCCGGTGTACTTCGTAACAGCCGCTTCGACCCCAAGCTCGGCAATAGCAGCTTGAAGCTCCACTGCTTCTGGATCATCTGTTACGTCAAATAACAGAGCCGCAGCCATGGAACGGGTCAGTGCAGTGTAGCTCAGCCCTCTCTCATAAGCCTGAAGCGCTGGTGACACCAGACGGTCGTTTGGAGACAGCTTCCGTAGCGGAGAACGGCCTACACGGGACACTTCATCCGTCAGCGCAGGATTGCGGAAGCGTTCAAGGATTTTATCGATATATTTGCTGTGTTCAACTTTATCGAAGCCATGCTTTTGCACCAATACGGCTCCGGTCTCCTCTAGCACTTCCCGTACCAGAGCGGTCAATGGCTCGTCAGACATCGCCTGTTGAATGGTTTCGTAGCCACGCAGGTAACCCAGATAAGCAGCTGAGCAATGTCCGGTATTTACTGTGAACAGCTTGCGTTCAATGTAAGGCTCCAGATTCTCCACATAATGAACACCCTGTATAGGCGTGTAGCCTGGAATCATCTGCGAGGAATCCACGACCCATTCATAAAAGGGCTCAACAACCACTTTTAGAATATCATCATGTTTCTGGAGCGGAACAATTCGGTCTACTGCCGCGTTAGGGAAAGCCACGGAAGCATCTGCTTTGCGGCGGGTATCTTCATCCAGCTTCGCATACACGAGCTCTTTGAGCTGCGCACTCCCACCAATTGCATTCTCACAAGCGATGATATGCAGCGGTGCTGCGGAAACAGCTACCCGTTTACTGATACCATCAGCAACTGCACCAGCAATAAATTTCAAGATGGATACACCAACAGCTGTGGTAACCAGGTCAGCTTCAGCAATGGCCGCAACCACCTCTGCAGCATGAGTTACACTGCTGAGCGCTGTTACATTGTTAACAATTACCGTTTCCTGTCCATCACTGGCCAGTGTCACCGGATATTCTCCACGTTTCTGAAGCTGTGAGACAAAATCCTCGTTCACATCCACGAAGCATACTTCATAACCTGCCTGAGATAACAATAGACCAATAAACCCTCTGCCAATATTACCCGCACCAAAGTGTACAGCCTTCATTATTCAACGCCTCCTTCAAAGATAGCGATGACATCAGCAGCAGTAGCCGCATTCATCACCCGATCAAGTGCACCATCTTCGGAGAAGATCATGGCTACATTCGTCAGTACTTCCATGTGTCCATCACCCGCAGCTGCAATACCAATAACGACAAAAGCTGGTTCATCTCCGCCAAAATCAACGCCATCCGGGAACCGAACTACAGACAACCCAGTAGATTTAATAAAAGGTCTGGCTTCCTTGGTACCGTGCGGAATTGCCAGCCCTTCGCCCATATAGGTCGATACGACTTCTTCCCGTTCCAGCATCTTCGGTATATATTCCTCAGTTACATGTCCTGCAGCAACAAGCAGCTTACCCGCCATAGTGATCGCTTCGTATTTATCTTTTGCGGCACCATTCATTATTACTTTATCTTCTGACAGTATACTCATATGGTTTCTCTCGCTTTCAAATTTTATTTTCAAAAAAACGCAGGAGCTCTGACGATAAGTATCGCCTGATCTCTGACTCCGTCCGTTCCTCAAGCAGCTTAACTAATTCAGAATTCAACAGCAAGGCACTAATTTCACTGAGCACTTCCAGACTCTCCTTGGACAACTTGCGCGGAGCAAGCATGAGCAGAATCACTCTGACCTCGGTCTCTCCCTCCAGATGAACGGGCTGTCTCAGACGATATAATGTTAACGAGGACATATGGATGTGACTGCTCCGTGTATGGAACAGCGCGAGTCTTGTATCCGGGATGACTTGACTGGCCATCCTTTCCCGCTCCAGCAGACGCTCCAGCAGAATATCGGGATCTCCAACCACACCGCTGCCACTCAACAAATCCAGCATTTCCGACAGTGTTGTTCGCAGGCTCATTCCGCTGTTATCCAAGGGGTGAAACCGGAATCGTTCGAGCAAACTAACCATCTCATCCAAAATACTTTTATGACTCTTCATTCTATCTAACGCTGCTTCTTCCCGTACCGATTTGTCTGGTTCGCCGGGTGAAGAAATTTTTCGCTCACTCAATGTAGTATTCTGAATATAGTTCAGCAGCTTTTCTATTTCTTCCCCTGACAGCAGGGGGCTGATTTTGATATACCTGTCTTTATCCAGTGGAAGATCAATCGTTGAAATAATCAGATCATAGCTATCCTCCGGCAGCCGCGCAGCCTCGTACCAGGAAATATTCCGCAGAATTTCAATCTGTGGCATCTCCTTCGTAAGCCTTGTAGCCAACAGCCGTGAAGAGCTTAACCCACTGGCACAGACGAGAATGGCCCGTACGTTACGCCTGAGCTGATTCAATCTTTCCACGGATGCACCAAAATGCATGACCAGAAACCCGATTTCTTCATCCGGGATTTCCGGCTCCATCTGCAAATCCTCAACCGCTGCCCGAACAATATTGAATAAGTATTCATAATCTCTGCGTATGGGTCCAAGAAGGGGATTTCGTATCCGGGTTCCTTCACGAATCCGCTTCAACGCCGGATCAATATGCTCAAGCAGGCCTTCTCGTAGCGAGCGATCGCTTTGGAAGGAAATTCCTGTCCGCTTTACAACACTCTCCGTCAGTCTATATACAATCTCCATCAACTCAATATCTCCATAAGCAAAGCCTGCAGAGGAGAATGAATCCTGAACCTGGTCAAATAATCCGGCAATATAAACCATTTCTACCGATGGAAAATGCAGACCCAATGTCTCACCCAGCCGCTCTACAAAAATCTCTGCACCTGCAATATTACGATGATCAGACAAACGTGTATATCCCGCCTCTTCGGCGCTATCAACACCTCTGTTAATCTCTATCCGCCTTGTAGTAACGGCCAGACCCAACAGCAGCTCCATGTATACGATTTCCGGCAGTTCAGTTGTCCATTTCCATTCCATGTCCCATAACGTGTTCTCCACGTGCATAAGATTATTCTTACCTACAGTAGACAAAAGCATCTTGAATATTGGATTCACATCAAGCTGCAAGTTATGACCCACCAAATCTGACAAATCAAGATGTTCAGCGGCCAGACGGCTTATGGCCCGGCGTTTGTCTATCTCAGAACCGGTGATCTCCACACCGTATCCTCTTCTGCGTACCAGAAGTAAACCGAACTTTCGTACCCATGGCTCCAGTTCATCCAGATCATAGCTGATCGAGGCAACGGTTACCTTCAATGAATGGGCAAGGGAGTAGAGCTTTACAGGCTCCTCAGCCTCCAGTAGAGCACATAACTCATATACTTTACGGTCCTCGCCCGAGTACTCAGCCAACTTTTCTTCCCGCAAAAAAAGACGCAGTTTCTCAAGACCGGCCTCAGGACCGTTCAATTGAAGGCCTTTTCCTGATTTCCTGCTTAAATCCAGACCGAAATCCTGCAGGATCAACTCGATGTCTTCCATTTCCCGATGAACGGTTCTTACGCTTACTCCAGTACCTGCCGCAATTTCAGCCGCCGTAATTCCCTCACTCACTCCTAAGAGGAGCAATATCATCTGGCGTTGCCTGGCGGTAATTTTCCTCATATCTGGGGACCCTCGCCTTAAATGGAGACAAACGCTGGCTTTGTCAGCCAGCGTCTCCTTTATTCACCATTTTATACGTTTAAAATATCAATGTACAATTTTGCTTCTTACTTCAAACGTTCCACGAGTTCATCATACTTAGGACTCTTCAGGAAGTTGTCAATAGAGATGTGTTCTGCATTTGGACTGTTAGCAATTGCACGGTCAGTCAGTGTCTTCTGGGTAACCACGATATCGGCATCTGCCGGAATTTCACTGACTGCAGAGTTAACGACTGTAATATTAATGCCTGCTGTTTGCAATTTCTTTCTCAGTACAGAAGCGCCCATGGCACTGGAACCCATACCTGCATCGCAAGCGAAGACAATTTTGTTAACATCCGCTTTGTTGCGAACATTAGCTGCAATAATTGTAGGTGCAGCTACAGTCTGAGCGGCTGTACCAGCAGATTTCATTTCTCTAACTTTAGCTGCTGCTTCTTCAAGATCTATCTCTTCATCATCATTCTTGCGAACGGTCTTCAGAAGCACAGAAGCTAACAGGAAGGATACGACCGTTGCTACAATGACACCGGACAGCATCGGTAGATAGCCACCTTTTGGCGTCATGGCGAAGTAAGCAAAGATACTACCTGGCGACGGTGAAGCTACCAGACCTGCACCAAGCAATTGGAAAGTAAATGTACCGGAAACACCACCGCCGATAACTGCCAGGATCAGACGGGGATTCATCAAGATGTACGGGAAGTAAATTTCATGAATACCACCCAGGAAGTGAATGATGATCGCACCTGGAGCGGAAGATTTAGCGGCACCACGGCCTACTAACCAGTAAGCAAGCAAGATACCAAGACCAGGACCTGGGTTGGATTCCAACATGAACAGAATGGATTTACCTACCTTTGAGGCCTCGCCAAGGGCTATAGGACTAAGGATACCTTGGTTAATTGCGTTGTTCAGGAATAATACTTTTGCCGGCTCAATGATAATGTTGATCAGAGGCAGCAGATTATGGTCGACCAGGACTTGAACACCATCGGACAGGACGTTGGTCAAACTTTGAATTACAGGTCCAATACCTTTAAGTGCACCTATTGAAAGTGCTCCACCGATAATACCGAGTGAGAAGTTGTTGACCAGCATCTCGAAACCGGCTTTGATTTTGCCTTCAACTGCTTTATCAAACTGCATCAGAATCCATGCGGACAAAGGACCCACGATCATAGCTCCGAGGAACATTGGTACAGTTGTACCCACGATAACCCCCATGGTTACTGTAGCACCGATAACGCCACCGCGTTTACCGTGTACCATTGTACCGCCTGTATAACCAATCAGCAGTGGCAGCAGGTAGGTAATCATTGGTCCTACCAGTGCGGCAAGGCTTTCATTTGGAATCCAGCCTGTTGGAATAAATAATGCCGTAATTAAACCCCATGCGATAAAAGCGCCGATATTCGGCAATACCATACCGCTGAGCATGCGGCCGAATTGTTGAAGTTTCACCCTTGCACCACCGGATGAATTTTGCTTAGCTGCCGTTGTGGCCATTTGAAATGCCCCCTTAAATTATTGAATGGGACTCCTTTGCTGTTAAGCTTATTAAGGTCATCCCCTATGTACACATCCTAAATCAAAGCGCTTTCTTTGTCACCAAATTGAAAACACGGTTTCGTCATGAACGTTGTTGACAACATTTAAGAGCTCCTACTTAGAAGAAACGAAAGCCGGCGTATTACCGATTGGCTCCCGCAAGTATTCCTGATCAATCAAATATCAAACCCACTATTTGCTATCGTAACCTGGTACCAGTATTAGCTGTCTTTCTTGGTCTGCGGAAGTGTGTTGTAATCCACATGAATCAGACCAAAGCGTTTAGTTTAGCCATATGCCATTCTCGAGCAGTGTATCAGTAAAGGACTGATAGAATTCCAGACCTTTAGCATTAACTTCCCCGGTTCCATCTGGAAAAATACGCAGCCAGGCGATCGAGAATCGATACGATTTAATGCCCAGTTCATTCATTAACGCAATATCCTGAAACCTTGCGGAAATTCAATTTTAGTCATACAAAATATTCCTCCTGTTAGTCTTGTTAGCATCTAGCCGAGCTCACGCACCATGGCAACAATCATACGGATAACTAGGTGCTGCCGTCATAGGGTTAGTCATAGCAGGAAATCCCTCTAATTCTCAATTTGGAGCGATAACTGAACTTTTAGAGGGATATTTTCCCTTTATATTAAAAAGCCAAGAACTTTAGTTCTTGGTATGAATCTCGAATTCCAGCTCACTTGAATATAAAAATTATAATGCAATATAAAAATCCGCCCAATAATAACCGGACGGATTTTTCTTTCACTAGCACCATATTTCATTATCCAACCCTCAGATCATATCCAGAGGAACCTTCCAGGACGGTCTTGGAAAAGCATCCTCCAGTTTCCACAAATCATCATTAGTGAAGGCAATCAACCCGGCAGCCGCATTCTCGGCAACATGCTGCACCGTGCCCGCTTTGGGAATGGCGATAATATCCCCGTCACGGATTGACCAGGCTAAGAGCACCTGTAGAGGTGTAACTCCATGAGCAAGGGCTATCTCCTGCACGGCCTCGCTCTCAAGCAATCCTTTGCGAAGTGAGCCCGCTTGCGCTAAAGGAGAGTACGCCATTACGGGGATTTTGTGACCTCTTAACCAAGGCAGCAGTTCATGCTCGATTCCTCTGGAGCCCAAATGGTAAAGTACCTGGTTTGTGACACAATGAGTTCCCTCAGCTATCCGCAGCAGTTCTTTCATATCGCCCATGTCGAGATTAGATACGCCCCATCTGGCTATTTTACCTGAAGCCACCAGCTTCTCCATGCCTTCCACGGTTTCCTCAAGCGGAATATTCCCCCGCCAGTGAAGCAGGTAAAGATCCAAATGATCGGTCTTCAATCGGTTCAGACTTTCTTCGCAGCTGCGGGCAAGATGCTCGTTCCCGGCATGATGCGGATACACCTTGGATACTAGAAACACTTTATCCCTGATGCCTTCTATAGCTTCTCCAACCAGTTCCTCCGATCGCCCATCTCCATACATTTCAGCCGTGTCTATCAGATCCAGACCCAGCTCCACGCCCAATCTCAAAGCCGCAATCTCTTCTGCCCTGTGGGCCTTGTTATCCCCCATAAACCACGTTCCCTGCCCAATTCTGGGCACAGAAGCCCCATCCGAAAGCAGCAGCCGGTTAGAAATTTTCCTATTCATATTTAAAGTCCCCTTAGAGATCAGTTGTTTACTTATTATACTTACCACGTTATTCATTTCAAAAACATGGATAAGTGTCCAAATATTTAATTATCTCAGGCGATTACCTTAAGACCTACTGCCGCCCCCAGAATCATGATAATAAAAGCTATCCGCCGCAGATCTCGTGCTTCTCCATGCAGCAGCATGCCCAGAAATGCTCCACCGGAGGCGCCAATTCCCGTCCACACTGCATAGGCTGTCCCCATTGGCAGGTTCTTCATGGCCAGTGACAGTAAAAAGAAGCTCCCTCCAAAACCAAGAAAAAGTTTAATCACGCCCTGCCAGCTGCGGTTCTTGTGCAGTTGGCTAATCATCGACACCCCGTACATTTCGAATAGTCCTGCTATGACAAGAAACAACCAAGCCATTTAAGACACCTCCTTAATGGTGTTGTCATGGGTGACCATTTTTAAGCCTATCACACCGGTTAGCAGCAAAAGCACTAAGATCAGCTTCATAAGCTTAAACGGTTCACCAAAAAATAGAATATCTGCCAGTACCGTTCCGGCCGATCCCAGTCCTGCAAATACTGAATATACCGTGCCAACTGGCAGTATCTTGCTTGCGGAGATCATCACACTGAAGCTGGCCGCAATCGCTATTACAGTAATAAGCCACTCCCACGGTGTGTCTGCATGCTTCAGCCCTATGACCCAAAGCACCTCCAGCACAGCAGCGCCAACGACCTTTGCCCAGCCTGTATTCTTCTTCATTTCCTTCTCCTCCTAACACAAATAAGCCCGGAAGGACATCGTCATTTATGACGATTCCTCCCGGGCTTTTATCCCTCCGTGTAGACACGAGCCTGCTCATTCACAGGTTCATGCGTTTTCCCTCGGACCAGCCAGCCTATTTAGCAGCTGCGGAACCCTAGAAAACAAAACAACTATTAAGTTACATCACATGTTAGCAAATTAGGGTCATAAAATCAACCCTCCAGCACAATCAATACTCCCCAAGGCTCAAGGGCAAGGGAATCAGCCTGCTTCACAGTAGACCCCGATAAGAGCTCCACACCTTCACTATGTGTATACACCACGGAAAATGGCGTATCCGAGTAATTGAAATAATATCGCACAGCTTTATTCTCACTGTTGTAACCAGATTTAACGATTATCGGAAAAGCAAGCTCTTGATCACTCCCCCATAATCCAGCCTCTTGCACAGCGGCTTTCAGCACACTTCTTGTTACAGCAGGGCTTGTCATACATCCAATATAAGTTGCTGTTCCATGACTATAACGGTTGCGGGTCACAGCGGCGTATTCACCCCAATGCGGATGATCGTAACTTAGCAGCACCTCAGCCGTGGTCGGAGTGAGCAATTCCATCCAGGTTTCTATCCTTCTATCCTCTGTACCCAGATCCAGACTGCCACTCTTCAAGCCCACCTCATGAGGGGTAACGAAAATGCTGTAGCCTATACCACAGGCCTCACTGATGATCCCCGGCTGCTGAGTGCTCCGAACCTTGACGTTCTCATTGGCAAAGCCGCTTTTGAAGGAATACACTACATGCCCGCCTTGGCGAACATATTCATTCAATTGCTCCAAATGTACATCCTCCACGGCATAAAGCGCCGGAACTATGATCAGGCTGTATTGGCTTAGATCATGAAATGAAGGCTGAATAAAATCACATTCGACATTCATTTGGTACAATTCATCATACAGCCAGCGTACTACATCGTTATAAGTCTTCCCGTCAGGCAGCTTGAACCATTCCATCGCCGTCAAAGCCTCGTTGCTGACCATCACTGCAACCCTGTTCTCCTTGCGTAAACCGACTAGCTGCTCACCTAAAGCTTGGAAATCCCGACCAATCGTTATAGCCTCGTTGTAAACCGGATTGGGCTTGAAGTCATGGCTCAGTAGGCCTTTCCAATATGTCTCGAACGAATTATGGATGGAGTGCCAATGCCAGTAAGCTACCATATTCGCACCTGAGGCGAGATGGCTGAAGGCTTGTTGCCTTAATTGGCCTGGAAACGGTGTCCAATGGGGAAAGGCTTGCGCCTGTGTCTCCAGGACAAGGTAATTGCTGTGCTTCAGCGACCGCGCCATATCGCCGCCAAAAGATATCTCCGTGCCAGTCAGCTCATGCTGAGACGGATGGTAAATATCCACCCCAACAATATCAAAAGGCTCCGCCGCGGCAAAATGATCTACTGACGGCTGCACACCAAACGAATATCCCCGCCATTCAAAATCAAAATTCTGCGTAACAAATTGTCCGGGCTGTTTATACTCATTCACCAGTGCCACTTGCCAAGCCAGAAAATGGTTAACCAGCCCCCGCTGGAACTTGGCGAACTCCGCCCCAAGACTGCCATTAATGGTACCTACCACCGAAGGAAAGTCCTCCCAGCTGTTGATCCGGTTGCTCCAGTAATCCAGCCCGAAACGCTCATTGATATTCTCCAGCGTGCCGAATTTCTCACGCATATATTTAACGAACTGCAGCTGAACATTATCACCTGCAGTATCATAATGCTTAGTCTCATTATCAGTCTGATAGCCGATGACTGCAGGATGCTTGCATACGCGGCCAATCAGCTTGCGGATAATCCGCTCCGCATGGAACAGATAAACCGGATTTGTGATGTCCATAATCTGGCGGGCGCCATAACGTCCGAGCCCTCTGGAAGTCACTGCCAATACATCGGGATGCTCTTTCACCAACCAAGTCGGAACGGCGTAAGTAGGTGTCCCCACAATAACTTCAATTCCGGCAGCGTGCATAGCGTCCAATACCCGATCTACCGAGGTAAAGTCGAACACGCCATTTTGCGGTTCATGGGTACTCCAGGTGGACTCCGCAATGCGGACTACATTAATACCCGCTTCCTTCATCATGGCGATATCTTCAGCGAGCCGCTCATAAGGCATATATTCATCGTAATAGGCAACGCCATACCGTAATTTACTCATCCTTTTAGATTCCTTTCTGTCTAGCCTTTAATTGCGCCTTCCGCAATCCCCTGCATAATGAATTTTTGGAAGAACGCATAAATGATGATAACCGGAAGTGCAGTCAAGACGAGCGCCGCCAGGATCAGCGACCATTCCTTGTTATATTCGCCAAACAACGTGTTCGTGGACAGAATCAGCGTATATTTGGTTGAATCGGTTAGCATAAGTAAAGGCAGTAGAAAGTCATTCCAGATCCACAAAAAGTCGAGAATCGCAATCGTTACTGTGATTGGCAGCAAGAGTGGAAAGATAATACGAAAGAAGGTCTGAAATTCTCCGCAGCCGTCAATACGTGCGGCTTCTTCCAGCTCGCGGGGAATGGACTTCACAAACCCATGGTACAGAAAGATCGCCATATTCACGCCAAGGCCGATATAAATAATGGCCAGACCATAGGTGCTGCCGCTAACATGCAGGTTTTTGGCCATCCGGGTCAGTGGAATCATAATAGAATGAAAAGGGACCAGCATCGAAGCAATAAACAGGAAAAAGATCATGTTGCTCAGCCTGCCGCTAGTTCGTGACAGCTTGTAGCCGGCCAAAGCCGCACAAAACACGATTCCACCTATGCCGATCACAGAAACAATAGCAGAGTTGAGTGTACTATTCAAAAGATTGATTTTATCAAAAGCCTGGCTGTAGTTCTCAAAATGCAGCTTGGTGGGCAAAGCTATAAAAGAAGAGAACATCTCTCCCTGCGTCTTTACCGAATTAATAACGGCCAGATAGATCGGAAAAAATGAAATGATAGCGCCTACACAAAGAAACAACGTAATGAATAAATCCGTTACTTTTTTCTGTCTCATGCTTCCACCTCTTTTTTCTTCATGACTCTGATCTGAATGAAGGTGAAGATTAAGATAATAATGAACAGAATGACGGATTTAGCACTTGCATAACCGTAACGGAAATTGTTGGAGAATGCTTCTTCATAAATGTTCATCGTTATCACCTGTGTACTGCGTCCGGGACCTCCGCCAGTGAGACCGTAGACCACCTCGTACACTTTAAAGGCTCCATTAAGGGTAAGAAAGAAACAAATCGTAATTGCATGTGTAATCATCGGCATCGTTACATTACGGAATGCCTGAAATGGTGTTGCACCATCAATATGCGCAGCTTCCTTCAAGCTTTGCGGTACGCCCTGCAGGGCTGCCAAATATATAATCATCATATAGCCGACACCATTCCACAGCGATACGATAATAATCGAATAGAAAGAGTACTTCGGATCTCCGATCCATAACTGATCGAGGAATTTCATAACAGTCTTCTCCGCGATTTGCGGCAGTACCTGAGAGAACACGAAGGTCCACATAAAGGCACTTATGATGGTGCTGATCATATTTGGCATAAAGAAGATCGTGCGAAAGAAGCCCTTGGTTCTTGTTTTAGATTCAATAAATACGGCTAGTAATAGAGCGAGCACATTTTGCAGCACAACCATAAATAGGACATATTTAAGTGTAAACAGCAATGAATTCACAAAGTCCGGGTCTTCACGCAGCGCTTCGATAAAATTGGCGAGACCATTAAAGGAATAGTTCGGGTTCAAGCCGTTCCAGTCCGTAAAGCTGTAATACATGCCACCAATCGTAGGAATCAGCAGAAACAAAGTGTAGAAGATAAAGGCAGGTGCAACGAAAGCAAGCAATGAAATATATTTTCTGTAGCTCTTGATAGGCACAGTATGATCCCCTCTCCTGGGTGTGAATACAACCATCGGGATGGAGGAAGTTACCCCCCACCTTCCATCCCGAACAGCTTAGTTCAGCGTACTTATTTATTCACTTTATTAAATGATTTCCAAGCCTTATCCAGTGCCTTTAGCACCTCATCCTGTGACAATTGTCCGGCATAATAGGCCTGCAGACCTTTACCCACCTCGTCTTTGACCGATTGCGGAATGGCCGGGTCCTGAACAGATTTGCCTGCTTTGACATAAGTCATCGCGTCGTTGATCCACGGATAGCTTTCATAGGTGTGGATCTTAGCCACCGGATTGAACTTCAGGGCCTGGAAGAAGGCGTTGGAGGCTTGGTCATCCAGCACGTAGTTCAAGAAATCGAGGGCTACGTCCTTGTTCTTACTGGTCGGCGATACGGCCAATGACGTTGAAGCACTAAGATTGATCAAGGTGGCGTTAGGATCATCGTTAATCGGCAGAGGTGCGACTCCGAAATCCAAGTCCGGATTCGATTTCAGAATTGTTTCGGCATACCATGGTCCTTGCAGCCACATGGCCCCTTTACCTGCAGCAAAGGCTGCAGCACCATCATCACCACCAACCTCTGTTGCTTTGGTTGTACCGTTGCTGTTGATGAGATCAAAGATATCAAAGATTGCCGACTTCATTTCAGTAAAGGAGCCCTCGTCTTTATTCATCTTATCCACGAACGTAGGGTCCTCGGTCTTCACGATAGCGCCGACAGCGAGCGGCAGCACCAGCTGTGGAATCCAAGATTCTTTATAGGAGAGAACAAAAGGAGTTACCTTCTTGGCTTTAAGCTTCTCTACAACCGCCTTCATTTCCGTCAAAGTCGTTGGTGGTGTCAAGCCTAGCTCCGTAAATATTTTTTTATTGTACAGATAACCCCATGATAAGGTTTCGAGTGGTAGAGCTACGACTTTGCCATCAGTTGTAGTAACGGAAGGTTTCACGCTATCCAGCAGTTTAGCGACAAAAGGCTGGCTGGTCAGATCTTCCAGATATCCGGCTTTGTAATAAGAAGGAATCTCGTTGACCGCATGAATGGCGAATATATCAGGTGCATCATTGGAAGCCAGCCGTGTCTTCAGAATTTGCGAAGCATTATCGGCTGTCGGCATTTCTAACTGAACTGTTACATCAATATTTTTATCAGCTTTTTCCTTGGTAACGAAATCGGCAATATATTTGTCATAATGTTCCTTGAAGCGCGGCTGTGCGATGAACATCTTGAGGGTAACGCTTTTGGCCTTTTCAGTAACTGCCTTGTCACCTTCTGTAGCCCCTGTGTTGCCTCCGTTATTGTTGCTGCCACAGCCTGCCAGAAGAGTTGCTGCGAGAAACGTACAAAGTATACCTGTTGTCATTCTTTTCATATCGTAAGACCTCCCAATGCCTCTGTTTTTGTTTACGCTTTCATTGTATCTTTATTATGAAAGCGTTTAATTGGACGGAATTACCCTCCTGGATTGGACATTTTTAAACCTGTGCATTCTTTCTCATTTCGCCGGGTGCAATACCATAATGCTTTTTAAATACTCTATAGAAATAGGCAACATCCTCGTATCCGCTCATTTCGGCCACAGACTTGATAGGTATGTTATCCTCGGCGAGCCATTGCTTGGCTTTCTCCATCCGCAGATGCAATACATATTCCGTAACGTTGCGGCCATATTCCAGCTTGAAGACCTTGCTCAAATATTCTTTGCTGACAAAAAAAACTCTGGCTAAAGCCTCCAAAGTAACCGCCTCGGCAAAATGGTTATCAATATATTGCCTAACCTCTGCGAGATTCAGCCTATTCTTGAACTTGCGCTGGCGGATCAGTTGCTCCAGACTTTCGCCGTATTGCTCCACCAGAAAAGCTGTAGTATTCTCGCAGGACGAGAATACTTCGCGTTTCACTTCGAATTTCAGGGATTCGTCTTCAAGGGCATTACACTTCATGAGTTCCATGAGCAGTTGCAGCATTTCTCGAGTGACCTGCTGAAGGATCCCGGACTTCGTAATCCCACTCTGTTCCAGTTCCCTGCCCATCCCTTGCAGTACGCTGAGCATCCCCTCCGAATTCAATTCATTGAAATGAACCCGCAACAGCTGTTTATAGGAAGACAAGGAGAAGGAAACCTCCATATCAAGGGGCAGCGGAGCGGACGCCTGGGAGAAAGTCTCCAGCTCTCTTTTGCACTTTTGCAGAACTGCATTCAGCTCTTTGGGATCTATCGGCTTCAGTAAGTAATCTACCGCTCCGTAACGCAGGGCACTTTGTGCATATTTGAAATCATCGTAACCGCTCACTACCACAATCTTTACTTCAGGATAGAGGTCATGGAGATTAACCATCAGTTGGACTCCGTCCGCACCAGGCATCCGCATATCCGAAATGACAATCTGAGGCGACAACAGCTCGGTAAGCTGCAGCGCTTCTATCCCATCCTCCGCTTCTCCGGCAATCTCCATTCCAAGGCTCTCCCAGGCGCCAAACGTCCTTACGATATCACGATTCCAGCTTTCGTCGTCCACTAACAGTACTTTAATCATAGATGTCACTGTTCCTCTCAAGCGGAATGGTCATTACTACTGTCGTTCCCTGCCCGGGTTGGCTATCTACACTGATTCCACCGCCTCCGCCAAAGTGCATATGAAGCCGAGAAGCTACATTCTGTAACCCGATTCGATCTCCGTGAGTCCATAAGCCTTCCGTTTGGCTCAGCCGTCCGCGCAGCTCCGCAAGCTTACTGTTCTCTAGCCCAATTCCATTGTCACGAATGCTGATGATTACATGACTAGCATCCGCGATAACGTTGACTGCTAGCTCCCATGGCCCTGCTTGCAGCTCCAGTCCGTGAACAAAAGCATTTTCGACGATAGGCTGCAGAGTCAGCTTCGGGATCGCGCACTTTAGCGCCTTCTCATCCACCTGAATGGTGTAGGTAAGCCGGGAAGAGAAACGCTGCTTCTGGATCTGCATGTAATTGTTCAGGTGATTCAGCTCAGCTTGCAGCGGCGCCAGCGCGTCGGGCTCACGTATAATGTAGCGGAACATATCGCTAAGCGATCTTATCACTTCGTAGCTTTCTGCCGGATTGCTCTTGAAGAGCATGCTGCCGATCATTTGCAGCGTGTTTTGCAAAAAATGAGGGTTAATCTGCGCTTGCAGCGCTTTGAGCTCGGCACTCTTTTTCTCCAGACTAATCATATATTCTGTCTTAATATGTTCTCTGATCCGATGGGACATCTGATACAGCTTCGTCTCCAGAAAGCCGATTTCATCTACGCGGTTGCTGATCCTGACTTCGCGGTCTTTCATAAGCCCAAAGCCTTGAATGGAACGGGCCAGACTAACGATAGGGGTCGCCAGCCGCCACGCCAGAATAATAGCTACTAATGTAGCTACAATCACCGTAAACATGCCGACAATAAGACCAAATTTCATGGTGGCGAGTGAACTCTGATTAATAAAGCTGTTCGGTATAATCGTGATCAGCTTGAGGCCCACCGGATCAATGGTGTTATAGAACACATATTCACTGTCACTCCGGAAATAACCCTCGCCAGTGCCGGTGTCAGCTACCTGCTGCAGTATTTCCGGCGTTGGGGCTTGGCCCCAGGGCTGGTACAGAATCTCTCCAGTAGGTCCAACTATAAGCACTGTGTGCTCGTCACCGCGTCCCAGCAAATCTAAGGTCTGATCCAGTACTCCCCAGCGAATCTCCAGGGAAATTCCACCCAGCTTCTCCTGATTCTCAAATCGATTAATGCTGCGGATCAGCTGGAACTTGCTGTTATCACTGCTATCCGCTTGGATCATGAAATCCTTATCTTGCTCGAACAGCATTTTGTAGGGTGCCGGAATACTGACAGGCGATTCAATATCGCTTTGCGAAGCATTGATAGTGAACAGCTTATTGTACTCCTTCAGATACAGCTCCACCCCGATCACATGATTACCTGCCGAGTAGAACAGGTTCGTCAGGGTATCAATAATATTCTTCTGGGCGGCGAACTGGCTGGACAAGCTCGCTTCCTCGGCATTAGCCAGGTAATCACTTAGATGGGGACTGATCAGAACGGTATAAATCAGATTGTTCAGTTGGGCGAATTGATCGCCAAGATAAACCCCGGTCCATTTCATGTTGGAAAGATTCGTACTAATAACTTCAGCCTCCATCGATCTGCGATTATTCTCGGCGGCTAATGCCGTAATGGTCACAATCGGCACCACAGCCAGAATAACCATTGTAAGAATAAGTTTATTGCGGATGCTGCGCCGGAAAGGCTCCGTTAGCTTTACAACCCATTTGGCAAACATCTGTGGCTTCCACCTTTCCGTAAACGTTTAGCTTCTCTAATTTCTCTAATATTTCAAAAAGCTAACCCCCCGCGAAACAGGACGTTAGCCTTTGGATTATGCCATAGAATTGCGGTGAACCGTAAGCTCCTAATTCCTTTAGTTCAGGACAATCGTGTGAAAGGATTGTGGTGCAAGTACAAAAGAGTGCAAGGAAGAATTACTAATCAGGTTCAGCGTCCGCTGCTCGTCGAACGGATTGGAGATCACTAGAGTTATGCGACCATCCGTTCCTTTAAAGGCTACTGCATTGCCGCTCCATGGTCCCTGGAGTCCAACTCTTACTGCACCCGGACTCGTGAACCGTGAGAAATGCTTCATCACATAATACTCTGGATTCCGTACGGCTTGTCCCACTGCAGGGTCTATAGTCAGCATCGAGTTTTGCTCCCAGCCCCAAGTGCTCCGTCCTCTGGGCTCCAACAGCATATTCCAATAAATGTAAGCATTCACACCGTTCATGAAATAATGCTGATATAAGTTAAAGATGTATTTGGCATAGAACCAGGTATTTTCCCCATCGCCGCATTCATTTTCAGTCTGCATATACCGCAGCTCTGGATAACTCTGCACGGTGCGCTGGATCGCATGTTTGCCAGCCCATTGGTAACCGACGCCTTTTACGTACTTGTACGCCTCGGGATCACTAAGTACTACGCTGGCGAAGGCATCGTAATCCGTGGATTTTTTCTTCAGCCATTCATCCCATGGCTCCGGAGCATTGATGGTACCAAGCCAAATCTCCGTATCCAGATTATGCCGCGCAAACGCCGGTCCTAAGTAGTCGCGGATGAATATACGCAGTTGCTCTCCAGTCCATACGCAGGAAGGGAACTTCTGATCAGCGACTACCTCATTCTGTACATGCACCTGATGAATCGTGATTCCCTCTGCACGGTAGGCCTCAACGAATTTGACGAAATACAAAGCATAGGCTTCCAGAATTTCCGGTTCCCAGCGTAACGTACCATAGTTATACGACTTCGGAAACTTCATCCACGTTGGCGGACTCCACGGGGATGCGAATAACTTCAAGTCTGGATTTAGCGCCAGGGCTTCTTTTATATAGGGAATCAGCATTTGCCGGTCACGTTCGATAGAGAAATGTTCCATCGCGTAATCCCCATCCTGCTCGTTCAGGCTGTACCAATCCAGCGCATAATCACTAGCACCGATCGGAAGTCTACAAATGCTGAACCGCTGCTCGCCTTCTGGATGGAACAAAGCATGCATTACTGTTGCTCTGTCCTGATCCGACAAATGGGCAAGCGCAGTGAAACCCAGCTCATTGAAACAGCCCCCGAAGCCCTCCAGCGTCTGAAACGTTTCCGCAGTGATTGTTAGATTGGCTGCTCCGCCACTAGTTTGCGGCATTAATGTTTCCTGCTCTGCTTGTTCCTCCACCCAGGGTGAATATTCCGTACTGGAAAACCATTGAAGCTCATGCTTATGCATATCCTGCAACCTCCATATAGTCATTAGTGTGTCCATTAATCCTATTAGCTAAGAATAATCTTGCTTAAATACTGGAAATTCTCAAGTGAAAACAGATATAATCATATTTGATTGCGCTTTCATTATATCTCATAGAATAACCTATTGAATTGGACAAAACTGCCGTGCAGACTTGGACTTTTTTAACCTGGACATTTAATGAAATGCTATAAGGTATAATAGAAGAAGTCTAATACAAGCTCCCAAGAAAGGTGTTCAGCATGCATAACATCAAATATATTAACGGATATGAAGATCAATATGTTCTGTATTCAGGAGTCACTTTGGATAATCAATACGCTATCTTTACGGTAAGTCGGAATTATGATGAAGATTTCAGCTTCGAATCGGGATTTCAGGCGGGTATTCTCAAGTATGATTATATAAACGAAACGAGCGAATATTTTGCTTATGAACCTCAGGTATATCTGGAGAGTAAAACATCAGCGCAGAACAGCATTTATTTTGCCTATATCACCTGGGTCGATCAGTTAGCCGAGATTAGCATTCATCAGTTGGATTGCCGTGACATGAGTGCGCGAAAAGTATATAGCCTGCAGTTGGAAGATATTCTTGTTGGTGATGTGAAATCCGGACTCTGGTCCATCCAAATGTTCGGAATCAGCGACCGTTATCTAGTTGTGGGAATTCCGAAACTGCCTTACCCGGCTAAAGGAGATGGGTCACGCTACACTCATCACCTGCTCATTGATATAGAACAACAGACCCAAACGATCATTCCAGACCGATTAGGTGACAACGATCGTCTGATATACATGGATTCTATAGAAGTTGTAAACCCAAACCATGGAGCACAACTTGTGATCAGAACATCCAATACGAGCAGTGAAATAGCCTTTCAGAGCTTAGCCGTTATAGCGTTCAACACTTTTATAGACTTGGTACATACCCAACAGCCCATCGACGAATCCTACATTATTACGCAGACAGATCCGCTGAACGGCTTTATCGGTCTAAGCCTTTTGAACCCTGGGATGGTCGGTGCCTATAAGCATTGTTTCCCTGATCACCGCTCTGAAGTTGTCTTATATGATGTAGACACGAAACAACGCACGGAAATCAAGCTTAGGAATAGATTCGAAAAGATGTTTATTGAATACCCCGAGGTACTCGGGTTAAAGAAAACTGATTCTACTCATGATCTGTATGATACCAGCAACGGACAACGGCTGTTTACAACCTATATGGAGCGTACCCTAAGATTCGCAAACAGCAGCTATGCGCTTACCCAGAAATTCTCCACAGGTCATGTGTTGCTTCACGATATCCGTACCAAGGCTATCCTTGCAGAATACATAGGGAATTGTACTAGCTTTCACTATATACCCGAGCAGAAGCTGCTCATCTTAGTTCCTTAATTGCAGGATAAATACAGGCAGCAGCCCATCTTTAAGGGCAGCTGCCTTTTGTATAATTGCCGCTGGTTATGGATTACTGCTCTGCCACCAGTGCGTTTAACTCTCGTAGATCCTCTGCCAAATTCTCTTCCGTATATTTGCCGAGACCGAAACCGATCATCGCTCGGAGTGGCATATACTTCATCATCGCCTCGAACATATCCGGGTTATCGTCCATGGCGTCTTCCAACCCGAAGATGCTGCTGTACTTCTTCGCTCTGTCTGCAGTAAGCGGGTTCTCCAGCAGATCGCCAACGGTCGTATTGCGGTGGAAACTAACCGGTGCAATCTGCGTAGTAGATTCTACTTCAATAGAAGCAGACAGGCGAATATCCCTTGAGGAGGAGCCGATGCTAAGGGTAAAGGCTCCACTCTCCACATGCCAATCGCCAAGATTGACGTTGTAATAAGCGAAGGAGCGTTTATTCAGCGCAAAGGTTACCGCTTGCTCTTCTCCTGGCTGAAGCTCCACCTTCTGGAAGCCCTTTAGCTCCTGCAGCGGGCGGATCACGCTGCTCATCACATCGCTTACGTACAGTTGGACGATTTCCTTGCCGGGACGGCTGCCCGTATTCTTGACAGTAACCGTGACCTGTAAGGTTTCGGCATCGTTCATTTTGCTTGCGGAGAGCAACAAATCACTATATTCGAACTCGGTATAGCTGAGTCCGAAGCCGAATGGGAACAGCGGTGCAATTTCTTTTTTATCATAATAACGGTAGCCGACGAACAGACCTTCTTTATACTCCACTTTGTCGCCTTCGCCGGGGAAATTCAGAAAGGACGGATTGTCGCTCAGCTTCTGCGGGAAGGTCTCGGCCAATTTGCCGCTGGGGCTAACCTCTCCAAAGAGCAAGTCAGCAATCGCACCGCCAAAGGCCTGACCGCCGAGGTATCCTTCAAGAATCCCCTTGGTGTGGGTAATCCACGGCATTGCAACCGGCGACCCATTGCTGAGCACGACTACGATATTGCTCTGAACTTCGGCTACGGCTGCAATCAGCGCCTGATGACTCTCTGGAAGCGACAGATGACTGCGGTCGTAACCCTCTGATTCATAGCTATCTGGAAGTCCTAGGAACAACACGGCTACTTCTCCTTGGGCCGCGGTTTCGCGCGCCTCTTGCAGCAAAGCTTCGTTAATCTCTTTAGAATCCAGCTCGTAGCCTTGAGCATAGAGCAGTTCTACAGCATCACCGGTAATGGCTTGAATTTCGGCAAAAGCATCATCTAGTCGGGTCGGATTCACATGTGAGCTGCCTCCGCCCTGATAACGAGGCTTCTTGGCGAATTCGCCGATGATGGCAATCGAACCCTGCTTGGAGAGCGGCAGAATCCCGTCTTCATTCCGCAACAGCACCATGCTCTCCCGCGCCACTTCCCGCGCCAGCTGATGGTGATCGTCTATATTAAATGTAACGTTCTCCTGCCGATGATCCACCGTCTTAAAAATAAATGTCAGCAGCCGCTCTACCGCCAAATTCAACGTTTCTACAGACAGCTCGCCGCTGTTCACGGCGGCTACAATTTTGGCATCGCCAATGCCGCCGCTGGACGGCATCTCCAGCTCCAATCCGGCCTGCAATGCCTTAACCCGCTCATTCACCGCGCCCCAATCGGAGACAACAAAACCCTCAAAGCCCCACTCATCACGAAGAATCCGCGTCAGTAAATGCGGACTTTCAGAAGCATATTCCCCATTCAGCCGATTATAGGAACACATTACGCTCCAAGGCTGACTTTGCTTAACGGCCCCTTCAAAGCTGGCCAGATAAATCTCGCGCAGGGTGCGCTCATCAATTACAGCATCGATGGACATTCTGCGGTGCTCCTGATTATTAGCGGCAAAATGCTTCAAAGAAGTGCCAACTCCTTGGCTCTGCACGCCCTTGATATGATTCGCACCCATCTCCGAAGATAGATAAGGGTCCTCTGAAAAGTATTCAAAATTCCGCCCGTTCAGCGGAGAGCGTTTAATATTTGTGCCCGGGCCGAGCAGAACGGCAACGTTCTCTGCCTGACATTCCTTGCCTAGCGCTTCGCCTACGCGTCCGATTAATTCACGGTTCCAAGAGGAGGCCATCCCAGCTGCCGAAGGAAAGCAGGTCGCCGGCACACTGTTGTGCAGGCCAAGATGGTCGGCACTTTCTTTTTGCTTGCGCAAGCCATGCGGTCCATCCGTCACCATTAAACTCGGGATTTCTAGCCGCTCAATGCCTTTAGTATTCCAGAAGTCCAGCCCCGAGCAGAGCCCAGCCTTCTCTTCGAGTGTCATTTGCGAGATGAGATTCTGTATTTTCGTTGTCATCCTTTGCCTCCTCTGAATACGTTTACTATCCTCATTCTAATAGACTTCATTCAGAATTTATGGCATTATGATTGTATTATTGGTATTTTCATTAGATTGGAGGCAGAAATATTGGCTACTCTGGAGGATCAGGAAGGAATACAGTATATTTGCAAATTGATCTTTGAAGCCTACCAGATTCCAGTGTTTGTGCTGGACTCCAGTCGGAGGATTGTGCATCAGTTGCCGTTATCGTTAGAAGGTCGCCCTTTGACTACTGACTTCGGGGAGATGCTTCAGGAAATTACAGCCCCTATCGACTCTGCCAGCCCGGCTGATCCTGCGGCGGTGGCTGCTTCAGTCATACCAATCATCCGCAGCACCCATTCGCTGGAGAATTTCATTATTCTCCCTTTGCCCTCTGGGCACCAAACCACTGGAACAATTGTGGTCGGCCCTTCTCTTTACGCCCCGCTTGCCGAAGGCAACGTTGTGAGTCTATTGCGCGACAACGATATCCCTCTTGGGCTGCAGGAGCAATGGCTGCACTATTACCGCAATCTGACCGTACTCACCCGGACGAGATTGTACCATGCTGCTATGCTGCTATACACGCTGGTCACTGGCACAGCCTTATCTATTACCGAGTTGCTGCTAGACGCCCGCACGCCAGAACCGAAGCAGCAGCCAGTCGGCAGCCCCGATCTGAATGTTTCCTTCCGGCGCGAGAATATATGGCTGCACCACGAGCCTATGCAGGAACAGGAAATGTTCCGCCATATCCAGAACGGAAATAAAGCGGAGCTGCTGCGCACACACGCCACTTTTTCCGAGGAGAAATACGGGCTGCTCTCCAAAAAGAGCCATCTGCGCAGCAAAAAGAATCTGGCAGTCGCTTCTATTACGCTGGCGACGCGCGCAGCTATTGATGGAGGGCTGTTCTGGGAAATCGCCTATACTTTAAGCGACTTTCATATCCAGCACATTGAAGAACTAAGGGATGTTCCAGCCGTAGATAACGCCGTGCTCGACGCCCTATGCGACTTCGCTGATCAAGTCAGGGACAACCGAAAAGCGAAGCTGTCACGCACTGCGGCAGTCTGCCAGAACTATATTTTCAACCATTTGTACGAGGAGCTTTCTTTGGACAAGCTGGCTGAGGTGGCGGGCTTAAATGGGAGCTATCTCTCCCAGCTGTTCAAGAAGGAGACCGGGATCGCGGTCAGTGATTATATTCAACGGGAGCGGATTGAAGAGGCCAAACGGCTGATGGAATATTCCGGCATTACCTTGTCAGACATCGCGACCCGGCTCCATTTTAACGATCAGAGCTATTTTACCAAGGTATTCAAGAAATATACCGGCACCACGCCCAGACAATTCAGAAGTTAGTATGGTACAATTTAGGGAATATAACTTTTGGAACGACTTCTAAAAGGAGCGGTGACTGTGGGCATTGGCGTTATAGTTATAGTGGTGTTTGTATTTATTGTGATACGGGCTCTCCTGCGCGATAACAGCAACAAAGAAAGACGGAGCAGGAGTAGCAGAAGCAGTCGCAATCTCAATAATGACGCAACAAGCCTTTCCTTCTTGGCCGTTGCTAATCCAGATTTACTGAATGAGCAGAGCTCTAATGATTCTTCTCCTAGTAATCATCATGGCAAGAATCACTCTGACCCTAGTAACCACAGCGACCACAGTAACCCTATCGACTCGGGTGGGTGGGGTCATAATGGTCATAGCGATTTTGGGGGCGGTGGCCATAGTGGGCATTTTGACTCCGGTGGTGGTGACTCTGGTGGCGGTGGCGGTGATTCCGGTGGCAGCGGTGGCGATTGAAGCTAAAACAACAAAGAACCCGTTGGCACTTGTAAGTGTCTGCGGGTTCTTTGTTACCATTTCATTTATCGGCCTTTATCAGATCATTACCGGACGTTCAGCATAGTCCGCGCATCCTCGGGACTGGCTACCTCTAATTCCATAGCTTCAATAATACTCGCTATCTTCGCTACAAGCTGGGCATTGCTGCTGGCGCGCTCGTGCTCAGTAAGATAATCACTGTCCTCAAAGCCGATCCGTACCAAGCTCGCTCCCATCGCGATAGCTGCTGTAATAATGGAATAATCACTTCGTCTTGCATGAGTAATTCCCCACAGGGCGTCCCGTGGAACGCAGCTTCGCAAAGCGATCAAGGCTTCAATGGTAGCCGGTGCCCCTCCCTGATGACCCAGCACAAGATCAAACAAAATTGGCTTCGGCAGGTTAAACTGCTTATCCAGCTCCAGCACTGTATGGATCATGCCCAGTTCAAAAATTTCGATTTCCGGAACTTTATGATTCTCTAGGATCTGTGCCACGCAATACTTCACCTCGCCAAGCGGATTCCGATAGATGGCCTCCCCAAGATTCACTGATCCCACATTCAAAGAGACAGTCTCAACCTTGTCATAGGCTAAAGGTGCACAGCGCTGCTCAATAGTCAGCTCAGATAGGCCACCTGTCGAGGCTTGGATCACGATGTCGCTCTCACGGATAATTCGCTCCACCGTTTCTTTGAACAGACTGATATCAGCCGTAAGCTGTCCCCCACTGTCTCTTACATGCATGTGAACCATGGCGGCTCCTGCCTGCCTGGCATCCAGCACCTCGCGGGCAAGTTCAGCCGGATCAATTGCGGTGACTTGGGCAGAAGTTGGGGCAACAGAGATAATCACCTTTCTCATGAGGTTAGCTCCTCTACAATTTCTTTTAGCGTAGACTCTTCCCCGACATTCCCTGGAAAAATCACATACGGCAACTGCGGGAACTTGCTTTCCTCCCCACATATCCACACGGGAATGCCTGGCTTGATCTGCCCGGCTACGATAGCTTGCTGCACCTTCAAGGCTTTGGTTCCAATATCGCTAGAGGTGATGCCCCCTTTGGCAATAATAAAACGGGGCCGGATCTGCAAGCTGGCGACAATGCTGGTTAGCGCGTCCGAGATCTTAACAGATATTCTCAACTCATCCTCTTTGTTGCCACTGTTCAGGTCCAGTCGTTCACGCCTTGTACAGAGGGCAACGGTTCTATTCTGACTCAGCAGCAGCGTGCACTGTTCAATCACTCTAGCGATTTCACGCTGCACAATCTCCTCAGACTCCACCATCAAATGCTGATTAAACTCTAGCGTGATCACATTGCTGCCTTGCTGCAACTGCTCCAGTTGTGCTGTAGTTTTCGCGGTATGCGAGCCTGCAACAATTAGGCCTCCATGGCCGTTCCCCGATCCCATAAGCTGCTCGGCTGTCAGCAGTGGCTGCTCACTGATCCCGCCAATCACTCTTACAAAGCTCGCGGCTGTTCGATAGAGGAACTTCTTCCCTTCAGCCAGCGACTCATATAAAGCAATGCAAAATACCTGCAGGTCGCAATAGTCCAGCGCATTAACGATCACTTTATTGAAGCCTGTTACTGCCTTCAGCTTCCTTACAATAGCCGTGATCTCACAGGATCTCAACTCTTCCAGAGAGATCATCGTCACGCTGTCCTGCAGGAAGGCGCCACCGGTTTTCTCCTCTACCCATTCCCCGAGCTGGGATGACGTGTAGCCAAAGGTCTTGTCTCTGGCGAACTCCGTCTCGCCACTGGGTGTCAGCACACCATTGTCAGCAACATAGTGAATATTATTAACCGTGAACCGTCCGCCTTCTTTGAAAAAAGGGCAAAGGATCTCCCCGTCAAAATTGTAGTTCACCTTGCTTTCGATGCTGTCTTTTATAACCTCAGTCTCCAGCGGATAATGCCCGCGCATGGTGGAATCCCCACGGCTGATAATGATATAATCTCGACCCAACTGCTGGGAGACGATCATAATATTCTCGGCAATTTCCTGATGTGCGGCGCTCGTTTCTGCTGCAGTAAAACTTCTTGAGTTCGTCAGGATAAAAAACACCTTCTCCGGGGTAAGAAAACCCTTTCGAATACTCTCTACCTGCCAATCGGTGATTACCGTTACATCATGTACCGTCTGCACACCTGTGGGGTCATCATCCAGGACAATAATTTTACTATGATTACTCTTAAGTGCTACAGATAACAGCTCTTCCAGACGTTGTGAGTCCGGCTCGGCAAATCTGCTCTGTATCTCACTTTGCTTCAGCTTCTCCATCCGCGTTCACCTTTCTCTTGTCCTATAGACTATCCAGCAGTTCTTTCACCTGCTGAACGCCAAGCCGTGGGGAAGAGAGCACAGGGATGCCCGTTGCAGCCTGCAAGGCCTGCTCCATTCTGGCCATCGAACCTTGTGCCAGCACAATGACTTCCGCATGTTCCGCAGCTTTAATAGCTGTCCGCAGCAGGATAGCATCATGCTCCTCCGGTCTGCCGGAGACCAGTGCGTCGAAAGCCCCTGCCGCGAGTCCGTCCACTAAGGTAACTTCCTTGCCAGCTTCCTTGGCTTTGCTGCGAATCAGCCGCATCGTCGGTGCAAGCGTGGACGGCAGTGTCGCCAGCACAGCAATTCGGCTATAGCCTTCAACCGCCTTCGCCGCCATCAAGTCATCTATTTTCACAATGGGCACACCGATTAATTTCCGCGCAGCATCGGCAACCTCGCCCACGGAAGAACAGGTATTCAGAATCACATCGGCTCCAAGCTCTTCTCCGTTATGGAAATATTGCACTAGCCGTCTAGCTACACCGGGAGGAACCTCTCCCGCCTGCACCACGTCTCCAATCAAACTATCATCAATAATGTTGACCAAGCGGATATCTGGCAGCAACTCCTTGAATATCGCCTTCAATGGATCAGCCAACCCTTGTCCTGTGTACACAGCTACTACGGTCTTCATCTCTACTCACTCCTTAAGTTATTGCTTTCGATTCTTATCCTTCTATATAAGTTGAACTTAAGATTCTCCTAAATCGGCTTTAATCGTAACTGCGGTGAATGTTTGAACTTCTATGGAAAGCTTTCAGGGCGTCGCTATCAGTCCTGTTTAGGGTACACGCCTGCGTTACAAGAGATAGTTGTACTTCGTACACTTAAAACATCACCTTTGCCGAGAACTGATACTTTAATTGCATTCTCTGCAGTTATAATCATTGGCAAAGGAGTAATTTGGGATTTCATCGGAATTTAGCTGCACCAAATACAACTAAAGTCACTTTAGCGGCTCAATTCCCCAGAATAAGTGTACAAAGTGCAGCTAAGTCTAATCCTGCCTACATAGCTATACCTTTCCGCATTCCCTACCAGATAAAATCCCGCTCCGGACGTCGCAAGCTGCCTTCCTTCATTGGCGCCTGCTCGAATACTACACGTGAGGTGTAGAGCGGTTTGGTCTTGCCTTGTGGGGTAATGCTGACCACATCATCTCCGCGCCATTCGGTCACAAAGCTCTGATCCACAGCGGTTTCCACAGTTGTGCGGATGCTAAGCGGGAACGTGATCGTAATCGTCTCACCCTCATAAGCTTCATCCAGCAGCAGGAAGCAGCGGTTCACCCAGCGGCTTGGCTCTTTGCCGTGCCCTGCTGTTACTGCCCCGCCACGTTCACGGGTATATTTGATCTTGGTGAAGCCTGCCCATTCGGGAATACGTACCAGCAGACGCGGAATATCGGCATTGATGTTCAAGACAAGCTTGCCTTCATGAGGCAGATAGCTATGCACATCCAGCCATTTGGAGCCACGGTTCAGCAGAAAATTCACACTCACGGTGCCCTTGTGCTCCGTAACGGTATTGCTCCAGCCCATGAAGAGACCGCGAGTTCCCGAGCCGAGGCAGCAGATTTGCAGATCATTCGTATGACCCCGTCCTTCAATCACATCGCAGACGAAATCATTTGGGGCCGAGTAGCCAGCAAAAGCACCTCTAGTCCGGTCCGCCACTTTATAGTAGGAAATATCACCATGAATATCGTTCGAACTGTCTTCCGACTGCTGCACCCAATCCAAATCCAGCAGTTGGGATTCTGTTAAATGATTGCGCAGGAAACGTTCTACAGTACCCCAATATTCAACATAACCGCTTTGAGCCAGTGTAATCCCGGTTGAGATCAGATCCACCAGCGAACAAGTCTCATGTTCATAAGCCTGCTCGTGCATATCACCGGGAGTCCAGCCAAAGGTAGTGCCCACGGTCAGCGCCCAATCGTAACTCTTCTTCACCCAAGCGATCATCGCTGCATTTCCGGTAAAAGCCCCGAATCGGGCAATCGCATCCAGCGTTCCTATACGCGTGTGGAAATGCCCACTGCGATAGGCGAGCGCCGTATTAAAGCTGCCGTCTTCATTAAACACACCGCTGCGCTCGATAATCAGCGCCGTAAAGAACTGGCATAGCTCAAAAGCATCCTTATTGCCCGTCACCTCATGATATTTCAAAAGTGGCATGACCAGCCTGCCGCAGAAGGAGGCCGGGTCCGGTGCAAGACGCAGCAGGATCCCATTCGAGGAAGGCCAGCCTCCTTCCTTATATTCTGAGGCGGGGTAGAACCAGATGTCCCGTTCTTTAATGGCAATCCGCTTCAAGGCAGCAACATGGCGGTCGGCCGCTTCCTTCACCTTGACGTCGCCACTCTCCATATACCAAGAGGTCAGGGATAGAATGACTGCCCGTTGATCGATCAGATTGGCGTTAGGCTCCCAATCATGAGCCGGGCTGACCTGGCGGTAGCTAAGTCCATCTTCTTTGAAAAAGGACATTAGATTCGCACGGTACTTCTCTTCTGTCTCTTTTCCTTCGGTTGAACCCGTCATGTGGCGGGCCAGCACCAGCGCATCAATCATCCGCCCGTGCGATGAGCCGTAGTCCCAATCTCCATGGGTCATGCAGGCCGGCTCTTGCATCAAATCAGCTGCGAAAAATGGTATTCCGTCATGATCGTGATCGGCAATGCCCACAATCGCGTTAATAGCATGCAAGGCTCTCTCTTCAAGCATTAGTGTGTCAGGAATCAGCTGTTTCGACATGGTTCTTCTCTCCCTTGAAGATCGGCCTGGCTTGCAGAATTACGGTACTCCCCGATGGTCATACCCAGTCTTTTTTTGAATATCTGGCTGAAATACCGATAATCCTCATAGCCCACCATTTGCGCGATCTCGTAATTTTTATACTTAGAAAACTTCATTAGTTCCTTCGATTTGCATATGCGCACATCGGTCAGGTAATCGATAAAGTTCTTGCCCGTTGCTTTCTTAAAGATCCGACTTAAATAGTCCGGATTCATATAGTAACTCTGGGCGATTCCCTGCAGCGACAGCGATTGATCGTAATAAGCTTCTACCTGCTGCTTCATTTCCTCCACAACTTTCCCCGCCTGCTTCTCGCCAAGTCGATTATAAAAGTCAGCTACAGCAGGGATCAGCTCCTCCGTGAATATTTTAATTACTGATGTTTTATCATTCCGTGCACCCAGAATTTCTGTGTAGACCGCAGGGCTTTTTCCGCAAATATGCCCGAAATCAGCACCTTTGGCTTGAAGCTGTTTCTCTACCGCATACAAGAGCAGCAACGAGCTCCGCTGCAATTGTTCCACGGACACCGAATCCATAGAAACTTTATACAGAAATTCAAAAAATTCATGTTGAGCCGCAAGTGTGCTCCCGGATTGCAGGGAGAGTAGAAAAGCCCGCTCTTGCTCTCCGGGGTAGGTGAACTTAGCGACGACTGCCAGCTTATGCTCCGCCTCTAGAACCACGTCACTTTGTCCCAGCAGTCTGCCTTTCAGCGCTTGCTCTGCTTCCCGCACGGCTTCCCGGAGCTTTCGCCCCTCCTGCTTGATGGTGCTGACTCCAACACTTGCGGATGGACACCCCGCCCGTTTCAGCACATTTTGCAGAATACTGCATACCCGAAGTAGATCATCCTGTTCCAACCGTTTACCTGAACACACAAGCAGCAATTCCCGAGAACTCCCGGTCATAAACGAAGCCTCGAAAGCCCAGCTTCCGCCCCCAAAAAGAAACGGTTGAATTCGGTTCAATTGCTCTTGGAGGCAGCTCAGCAGACAGGCTGAATCCAATTCCATTGTCTCTAAGAAGACATCAGATTGCCCCATGAGCACAACCAGCTCCTGACCTGCCCACTCCGGCGGCATAGCTTCGGCCACGCCAGCAGCTGCTCCGCTCTCTTCTTCCGCCGAACTGTCCAGCAGTGCCCGGAGCCAGCCCTGTCCTCTTTGCTGCAAGGCTGCACGCTGATTATCTTCACGCTGCTGCAGTTCCTCACAGGCTTTACGCAGTACCGTATTCAGCTCTTCTTTCCGAACGGGCTTCAGCAAATAATCAAATACCTTATGGCGAATTGCTTCTTTGGTATATTCGAAATCCGAATATCCGCTGATTACAATGACCAGCAGCTCCGGCAGCTCCTGACTGAGCAGTCCGAGCAGCTGTTTGCCATCCATACCTGGCATCCGCATATCCAGAAACAGTACATCCGGCTGTTCCGATAATGCCAATGTATAGGCATCGTCCCCATTCTCCGCTTCTCCCACCAGCGTAAGCTCAAATTCACTCCAGGCAATCGACTGGATTAAACCTCTACGTATCCACTTTTCATCATCAACAATTAATACTCTACGCATGTTTATAACCTCCGAAGTGGGATGAAGTTGGCTTGATAGAGCTGGCAGGACTTTGAGCAGGTGAACATCAGCCTTTCAGGGAACCTGCTGTTAATCCGTCAATAATAAAACGCTGCAGGAACAGGTAAACGATGAGCACAGGCGCAACCACCATTACCATGAAGGCGAATACAACGCCCCAGTTGGTACTATAAAGAGTAACAAAGTTGAACACCTGCAGCACAAGCGTCCACTTGGTGCTATCCGTCATGAGATAAAAGGGCCCAAAGAAGTCATTCCACACAGACACCAGTACAACGATAGTTACAGTAACCAGAACCGTCATCAGGAGCGGCAGAATCATTTGAAAATAGAGCCGGAAATAGCTGCTCCCTTCCAGTAATGCCGCTTCATCTAGCTCACGCGGGATCGATTTCATGAAGCCTACTAGCATGAATATAGCAAAGGGCAGCAGCACCGCCGTATAATACATCACCAGACTGAAGTAAGTACCTTTAATATGTAGATCGCTCATCAGCTTGATCGTCGGAACAATGGATACCGGAACGATTAGGCCCACAATGAACATATAAAAGGTGCCGCGCATAAACTTGTCATCCCTCCGCTGAATGACGAAGGCCGCCATCGAAGCAAACAGGTTGACACATACAACTACTGAAGCGGAGATCATGACACTATTTTTAAATCCGCGTAGGATATTGGCCTGCTCGAATACATCTTTATAGTTGGAGAACTTCCACACGGATGGCAATCCAAGACCAAACAATGCGGATTCACGGATGTCCTTGAAGGAGTTAATCAGAATCATGAAGAAAGGGATCAAGATCAGAATTGCCAGCGCAAAAGCCACAACCTCCAGCACAATCAACTTGCCACGTTTCTGCGTTTGCATCAGTATTCCATCTCCCTCTTCTTCAAGCCCATTAGTACAGGTACACCGATTATGGTAACCAGCACAAACAGCATCAGATTGACCGCAGTAGCATATCCAAATTGCCCCGTACTGAACATGTTCCTGATATAAGTGAAGAATACTTCTGTCGTATACCCTGGCCCGCCATCTGTCAGCACCATCACCATTTCAAAGATTTTCATGGAATTGATCATCGCCAGCAGCACATTCACCGTTAACGAAGCCGCCAGTAGAGGGAATACAATAAAGCGGAACCGTTGCCAGTAATGCGCTCCATCAATGGAGGAACTCTCAATTAAATCCTTGGAGATGAATTGCAGACCTGCCAGATAGACAACCATGGAGAAGCCTGTAACCCGCCACAAATCGGTCATGATGATTGAAAATAAGGCAAACTTCGGATTATTGAGCCAATCCTGAGCCATAAAGCCCAGTCCTACGGAGTTCAGCACATGATTAATGATACCGTTCGAGGGATGATAGATCGCCCGAAAAATATAACCAATGACGATCGGTGAAATAACATAAGGCATAAAAAAGATCATCCGCAAAAAGTTCTTTGCCTTGAGTGCCTCGTTGAGAATCAGTGCCAGTCCAAGCCCCAAAACATTCTGGAACACGGTAACTGCAGCTGCGAATATAAGCGTATTCTTAAAAGCGGTCAAGAGTCTTGGTTCTTGAAACAACGCCCGG
>LIDZ01014242.1_pt16 | contig 46390 bp, 43 predicted proteins | sample 644651 | NCBI WGS metagenome assembly LIDZ01 (sample SAMN03856242, study PRJNA289617) | food metagenome | isolation source: wine grapes on drying loft during traditional withering process | host: Vitis vinifera cv. Corvina | place: Italy: Gargagnago di S. Ambrogio di Valpolicella | collected 2014-01 | reverse complement strand
CGGTGCGGGGAGAACGCGTAGATCGGCACCGAGGAGCGAATGCGCGACATGATCAGCGGGGTATAGCCGCTTTCAGTCAGCGCAATGATCGCTTTTACGCCAGGGAAGTGGTTGGCGGTGTACATGGCGGCCAGCGCGATGCTTTCGTCACAACGGGTGAACGAGTGACCGACGCGGTGGCTGGAGGTCTTGCCGGTCGGATGACGTTCAGCGCCGACGCAGATACGCGCCATCGCTTCAACGGCTTCCACAGGGTATGAGCCCGCGGCACTTTCAGCGGACAGCATCACGGCGTCGGTGTAGTCGAGCACGGCGTTGGCCACGTCGGACACTTCAGCGCGGGTTGGCATCGGGCTTGAAATCATCGATTCCATCATCTGCGTGGCAACGATCACCGCCTTGTTGTGGCGACGCGCGTGCAGGATGATTTTCTTCTGGACGCCCACCAGCTCGGCGTCGCCGATTTCCACGCCCAGGTCGCCACGGGCAACCATGACCGCGTCACTGGCGCGGATCAGGGCATCGAGGGTGTCGTCGTCGGCAACGGCTTCGGCGCGTTCGATCTTCGCCACCAGCCAGGCCGTGCCGCCGGATTCGTCACGCAGCTTGCGCGCGTATTCCATGTCGGCCGCGTCACGCGGGAACGAAACGGCCAGGTAATCCAGGTCCATTTCGGCAGCGAGCTTGATGTCCTGCTTGTCTTTCTCGGTCAGCGCCGGTGCCGTGAGGCCGCCGCCGCGACGGTTGATGCCTTTGTGATCCGACAGCGGGCCGCCGATGGTCACGGTGCAATGCAGTGCATCGGCGGTTTGCGTGTCGACGCGCATGACCACGCGCCCATCGTCCAGCAGCAGCTCGTCGCCGACGCCGCAGTCCTTGACCAGATCGGGGTAATCGATACCGACGATGTCCTGGTTGCCGTCGGTCAGAGGATGGCTGGTGGAGAAGATGAACTTGTCACCTACCTTCAGCTCGATCTTCTTGTTGACGAATTTGGCGATGCGGATTTTCGGGCCTTGAAGGTCACCCAGCAACGCGACGAACCGACCGTTCTTGGCGGCGATGTCGCGGATCAGCTTCGCGCGAGCCTTGTGCTCGTCGGGCGTACCGTGGGAGAAGTTAAGGCGGGCGACGTCCAGGCCAGCAAGAATCAGCTTTTCGATGACTTTTGGCGAATTACTGGCAGGGCCCAGTGTGGCTACGATTTTGGTGCGGCGAACGGTCATGCACAAACTCCTTAAATGAAGCGCAGCGAGAGGCTACTACTGTATTGCTCTGTAGTCATTGTTCCTTTGCACTACCTGACCCCCTGATCGCTGGGCAATCGGCAGGCCGGCGGGGCTCAAATCGGCCTTGAAGAAATCCCGGAATACGCCGATACAAGGGCTGAGCACAGGAGACTCTCATGCGAATCGTGATGATATTAGTGGCGCTGCTTGCCTTGGGTGGTTGCACCCGCTGGGCAATGAACAGCCATTTGAACAATGCCAACCGCGCCTACGCCCAGGGCGACTGTGACGCGGTGATGTACAACCTGTCGAAAGTCGACCGGGAGAGCCGTTCGCGTCGCTACGTGCAGCCCGAAGTGTCAATGTTGCGGGGTCAGTGCCTGGAGCGCCAGAAGTTCTACATGGATGCGGTACAGACCTACCAGTACATCATCACCCAGTTCCCGGAAAGCGAATACGCGTTCCGCGCCAAGGCCCGTCTGGACACACTGCATCAGCTCGGCCATGACAACCTGGCGCCGCCCGCCACACCGCGCCCTGCTTCACGTTAGTTACACCCGAGTGGATGTACGGTAGCGTTTTCGAGTGGATATCGGGAAAACCTGAGCTAGGCTGCGATGGGTAGGGACCTAAGTGTTTTGACGAAGGTGGCAGTGCCACTGATCCGAAAGCGAGCCCGATAGGGGTGTTTAACGCCGATCGGCCATGGGAGTCAGTGACTTTTGCCAGTACCGAGTGAGTCAGATGCCGTGATGGGCTTATCCATTGATGGGTTCTGGCTTTACGGGTCTGGCAGTTCCGTGCAACCGAATCCCAACGCACTAGCGCGGCCATGCTCAATGGTCATCTCAGGGCGAGTGTCCGCATGCTTAATGAACGACGAATAGAGCGTCACCAACTGCCTTACTACCTGCAAGTGTTCAACCGGTACACCGATAAACCCTTGGGTTGTCTGGGGAACGTGTCAGAGCAGGGCCTGATGCTGATCAGCGATCTGCCGATTCTGGTGGGGGCCGATTTTCAGCTGCGCCTGAAAGTGCCTGACGGCAAGAACGGCCTCTACCACATCGATATCGACGCCAGTTGCCTGTGGTGTCAGGAAGACGAAACCCCGCGCATATTTGATTCCGGCTTCCGTCTGCAAGCGGCGCCGGCGGAATACTTTGTCCTCATTCAGGCCTTGCAGCGCTATTTCAGCTTCTATCCGCTCGAAGCGTCCGCCTGAAGGCCGGCGCCCTACAGCGCGCCGGCTTTTTTCCAGCTCATGTATCGGCTTACCAACTCTGGCCCCAGCTCACTGGGGCGCACATCCAGCACAGGGATGCCATGGGCGATCAAACGCTCATGCAGCCCGCTGCGTGCGTTGAGCAGGTCGACCGTTCCGCAATAGTCCACAGCCTGTTGCCAGGTATGCACCGGCGCTTGACGAAGATCGTCGAGCACGGCCTCGCGCAGACTGGCAATCAGCACCCGATGATGGCGACTCAACTGTTTGACCGCTTCGAGTAATTGCTCGTCATCCTCGTCCCGCAGGTTGGTGATCAACACCACCAACGCCCGTCGCTTCTGCCGCGCGAGGAGCGTTCGCATCGCCACCGCATAGTCGGCGGGGCGCTGGGTCGCGTTGACGTTGTAGAGGTGATTCAACAGCACGTTCAGTTGCCCCGCGCCTTTGACGGGTGGCAAATGCCGGTCCTGATCGGCGGCGAAGGTTGAAAGACCGACCGCGTCGCCCTGACGCAAGGCCACATAGCTCAACAGCAGGCAGGCGTTCAGCCCATGGTCGAAATGCGTCAACTCGCCGTCCTGGCTGCGCATGCGTCGGCCACAGTCGAGCATGAACAGGATTTGCTGATCGCGCTCATCCTGATATTCCCGGGCAATGGGCGCGCGATGCCGGGCCGTGGCTTTCCAGTCGATCTGGCGCAGGCTGTCGCCTTCACGAAATTCGCGCAGCTGATGAAACTCCAGGCCCAGTCCCCGACGCGGTTGCTGGCGGATGCCGATCTGCCTGAGCCAGTTCTCGACGCCCAGCAACTGCCCGTTCTGCAGCCGGGCGTAATCAGGGTACACCCGGACGGCGTCATGGCTGGGCACATACCGCCGGGATGACCACAGGCGCAACGGGCTGCGCATGAGGATTTCGGTCCGTTCGAAAGTGAAATCCCCCCGGCTGGCCGGCCGCAGCCGATAGGTCAGCTGGGCCGTGCGCTGGGGCCGCAGCACGACGACCTGGGGCAGATTGTCGGTTTCGTAGCGGGCGTCCGGCTCGGAGGGGCCGTGATCAAAGAGGGTCATATGCAGCGCGCGGGGCGAATCGTGTTCCAGCTCGACCCGCACCTCGCTCCAGCGTCCCATCCCAAGGCTGCCGGTCAAATGCCGCTTGACCCGAGGGGAGGGCAAGCGCCACAGCCATGCTGCATCCAGTCCTGCCACGGCAGCCATTCCCCACAGCAGGGTCCAGAAAAAGCCATCCAGCCGTGCAACGGGGCCTCGACCCAATGCCTGCAAAATGCCGAGTAGCACCGACACGCCGAGCAGAACGGCCAGCCACCAGAGCATGCGGGTCGAAGGCTTGAGCAGTTGTTTCATCGGCGCGGCGCCGCCACCTGATCCAGCAATTGCTTGAGCACGTGATCCACCGACAACCCTTCGATGTCCAGCTCCGGGGCCAGCCTGACCCTGTGCCTCAGCACCGCCAGCGCACAACCTTTGACATCGTCGGGTACGACGAACTCGCCGCCACGCAACAGTGCACGCGCGCGGGCTCCCCGAATCAAAGCAATGGATGCTCGCGGCCCCGCGCCGAGTGTCAGGCCCGGCCACGTACGGGTGGCGCGGGCCAGCCGTACGGCGTAATCGAGGACCTGTTCATCCACCGGCAGATCGCCGGCGATGCGTTGCAGCGCCAGCACATCTTTCGCCTGCATCAAGGTGCGCAGGGGCTGGATGTCGAGCATGTCGGAGCGCGTCGAACGGGTCACCTGGCGGACCATCTCCAGCTCCTGATCAGCTTGGGGATAATCCATACGCACTTTGAGCATGAAGCGGTCGAGTTCGGCTTCAGGCAGCGGATAAGTACCTTCCTGCTCGATCGGGTTCTGCGTCGCGAGCACCATGAACGGTTGCGGCACCGGCAGGGCGCGGCCTTCCAGCGTAACCTGACGTTCCTGCATCGCCTCAAGCAGCGCGGCCTGGGTCTTCGCCGGTGCGCGGTTGATCTCGTCTGCCAGCAGCAGATGGGTGAACAGCGGCCCTTTGCGCAGCTTGAACTGCTCGCTCTGCATGTCATAAACGGCATGGCCGGTGACGTCGCTGGGCATCAGGTCAGGGGTGAACTGAATGCGCGCGAACTCGCCGCCGAAACACCGGGCCAGCGCCCGTACCAGCAGCGTCTTGCCCAGCCCGGGAACGCCTTCAAGCAACACATGGCCGCCGCCGATCAGTGCAGTCAGTACATCATCGATGACGGCGTCCTGGCCGATCACCGCTTTTTGCAACTCGTGCCGCACCGCCTGCGCCAGATGAATCGCGCGCTGGCGCTGCTGCGCCGGATTGCTGCCCGAGGGGGTGGCTGGCTCGATGTGCTTGTGGTCCACGGCCCCGTGTTCTGGAGTGGGGAGGTGATTGGCGGCGTGGCCTGGCTCGGTCGGTTGATCGCTCCCATGCTCAGGCGTTTTGCTAACGTTGAGGTCCGTTTTATCGTCCATAAATCGAGCGCTTACCTCATTTGAATTTGCGGGGGATTATGTCGGGGCGTCTTGAGCGAGCTGCATGGCTCGCCGCATCTTGTGAATATATGGAGACTCAAAGGTCGACAGCGATGCCGTGTCGAAGCTTGGTCGAACAGAGCCGGAGCCATGTTTGTCCGATCTTGAGTCGATGTCCAGAACCCTCAAGCGATTCGCTCGGGTCCTGTTAAACAACCGGGTCGAGATTGGCGGCCCCACTTGGGCTAGAATCACGACGAACCTCCTTACCAAATGAAACTGAATGCCGGAGAACGCCATGGCTCAGGTCGAATTAAACACATTGTCCGAAGAAGACATGTTGAATCTTGAGGACAAAATCCCCGTATTGGCTGCAAGCGCGACCGTTTCGGCGTATTACCGAGCGTTGTCATCAGGCCTGACTGTCTATCGCATCCAGGGTACGAATATGGTTGAAGCCAAAGCTGACGGCTCGATGCGGGTGATCGCCGAAGCCAAGCCTCGTACCAAAGTCCAGCTCGGCAAAGTGCTTAAGGTTCGCCGGCTGAAAACCAGTGCCTAGGGCACGCTGCTGGGCAGGGCCCAATGGCAGCGGTAAATCCACGATGAAGGGATTTGTCCCGGCGAACCTTCGGTATTTACGTCAACGCGGATGACATCGAACACGAAGTCAAAGAAACCGGTTTTCTGGACCTTTCCAGCTACACAATTCGCACCACCCCCCAGGCATTGCATTCATTTATCGATGAGCACGCGCTGCTCGTCAGATTCAACAGACAGGGCCAGGCAAAGTTAATCGGTCTGAATGGCGATCGCGTTGACTTCACGTTTGTCCCCATGGATTCCTACTTCGCGTCGGCGATTGCAGATTTCATTCGACATCAGCTGCTTGAACTCGGCGAAAATTTCACCTTTGAAACGGTGATGTCCAGCCCTGACAAAGTCGAGTTTCTGGAGCTGGCACAGCGCAAGGGCTACCGTACCTACCTCTATTACGTTTCCACTGATTCTGTGGACATCAACATCCAGAGAGTCGCCAACCGAGTTGCAGAAGGTGGTCACAACGTACCTGAAGACAAAATCCGCAAGCGCTACAAGGGCTCGCTTGATTTGCTTCCTGCTGCAGTCGAGGCGACCGATCGTGCTTACATTTTCGATAACTCGGAAGCTGAGGCCGTTTTGCTTGCCGAGGTCACCAACGGCATTGATTTCGAATTTCGGTTCGAGGATTTGCCTGATTGGTTCGTCGAGAATTACGTCAACAAAGTTGTTGGTGCAGTCGAAGACTGATTCGGCATCTCCAGTAGCCAGTGCAGCGTCATGAGACTGTGGGTTCGCCTTCTACCCGTTCAAGGCATTCCTGATGGTTTGCAGGTATGCAACCTGACGGGTGAATTCGCTGCTGGACAGGCGCTGCTCCGGCCGCGGACGCAATGCCTGGCCGATGCTGCTGGTGGACTGACGCGTCATGCGCGCCAGCGTTTGCCATTGTTCGGTGACGGCCAGGGTTTCAAAACCGGGATGCCGTTGCCGGGCGCGGCGCAGGATGTCTTGCTGCAAGGCGCGCAACGCGGCGTGCTGGCCTTCGCGGCGGAGCATGAAGTCGGCACTTGCCCGCAGGTGCTCGCTGAGCTGACGGCGGCCACGTGACAGGACTGGCAGCATCGGGCCATGGCGCATGGCTGCATGCCACAGCGTTGCGATGAGGCACAGCGTCAGCGCGAGGAGGGCTTGTGGGAAGTATTTCCAGAGCAGGCCGAACAGGTTGTCGTGTTCAGTGCGCAGCACCATCGTGACAGTGCTGTCCTGGCTCAGGTACCAGAGTAGCCAGGCATTATCGTATTCGCCGATGGCGTGGGTTTTCCAGAGGTCGGCGTCGGTGACGACGGTGATCAATCCGGAGCCGTACACCATTTGCAGCAGGTGCGTGGCGTCAGCGCTGTTGGCCCATGACTGCGCATGATCCTCGGGGTCATCCAGGTGGAAGGCCGGGTCGAAGCTCATGTAGGCCGGATCGCTTTCATTTTGCAGGAATAGCCGGGTCAACTCGGGCCACGGCGTTTCGGGGCCTTGAATGTCCGGAGTGCTCAGCGGGATGACCGGCTTGAGCTGTTCGCGCTGACGTTCGCGGTCCTGCTCTTGCAGATCCAGGGTGAGAAATTGATGAATCTGCAATTGATCCAGCAACAGGTCGCCGCTGCTCCCCTTGGTCGGGTCCCACAGTTGTTCCGCAACAAACAGAAGCCGGCCTCCCGAACGGGTCCAGGCCAGCAAGCGCTGGACCTCGGACGGCGTCATCTTGTCGCGAAAATCCAGCAGCATGAGCGTCTGCGGCTGGTCCTGGATATCCGGGAGAGTGGCGAGCGTTTCGACCGTCTTCACCAGAATGTTCCGCTGACGCAGGAATGTCTGAGCGGCGAGGTAAGGGTTGGCCAGCGCCTCGGGAGAAGGGCCCTGATCGACGGTTTCCTGGTAACGCTCGAGCCGCTTCAGTACGGGCACACTGGCGATGACGATGCTTGCCAGCATCAGCGTGGCGACCAGCCCGATGATCCAGCGCCGGCTCATGCCCCTGGCCCTTGCGCGAACAACTTCCGCCAGTCTGCACACAACGTCTGCCGTGCCTGATCCGGCGGCATCTGGTGCCCGTACGCGAGATTCTGCCAGTGGTGCGTCAGCTCATGGCTGAAGTCATCGAGTGAGGGCTGCTTGAGCTCGGCGATCCGCGCCAGTATCTGGCCCTCGGTGTCTGCGCTTCTCAGCGGCAGCTGGTAATCCGTCAACAGGCGGCTCAGCAGTGCGCGGTAAAGCAGGCTCAACGCCTCGCGTGGTGACTGCTGCCACAGCCTCTCCGCTGCACCGGCGACATCCGTCGGCAGGCTTTCAGCCCGAACCTGCAGGCCAAAGAGTTGCTGAGGGAGGTCTTGTGGTGCAATTGCCTTGGGCGGGCTTTTACCAACGAAGGTGGCGAACCAGGCCCGATAGCGCCAGATCACCCACGCGACCGTCAGGCCGACGAGCGTCCATAACATTGCCCCGAACAGCGTTGATAAGGTTTTGCCCACGTTGAGCAGGCCGACGACCAGCCGCGCCAGCCAGGTCAGTGTCTTGGCTGACCTGGCATCATGGCTGGCATCCTGTTTTGGCTGGGCGATGCGCCAGCCGGACACTGGTTTGGGATTTTTAAACGGCGGTTGCTCAAGCACTGAATGGATGGCGTCCTGTGACGCCTGGCTGGTCAGCAACTGATTACGCAGGCGAGGGGAATCCGGCGAGGCCACGTTCTCGTCCGTCTGCGGGTTGTCCAGCGGCGGCAACGGGCAGCTATTGCCCGATTCGCTGGGGATTTCGTCCGCCATTGACGGGTCTGTCATCGACGGGTTTAGCGCCGACTCTGCCAGGGCGGAAGACGGCAGCAACGTCAGTGCAAGGCACCCGCCCAGTAGCAACGCCAGTGCGCTGCCCATAACCCGCTGACGCAGCTTGCGGAAACCCAGTTCGATGTCCCACGCCTCCAACGCGGTTCGGCGATTGAGGTACAGCGCGAACCCGCACGACACATACACCGGCCCCCAGACGATAAGGACCAAGGCATAAAACCCGTTGGTCAGATGCTCCAGCCAGTTCCACTCACCCTCGATGTCCAGCAAGCTGCGCCACGACCAGTCGGCTTCGATCTGCGGCGGAATCATGGCGTAGAACAGCACCATCAGGCCGATCCAGAAAGTCAGTTCAAGGGTGCTGCCCAGCGCGGTCAGAAGACGCGCCGCCCGGGAATCCTTCTGTCCAAGCACGGCAATCCGCTGCGCACGCGGCAACCCGTCGAGTCCTTCGAGTTGCTGCACCGGCTGATAAAAGCTGCGGCTGAGGCTCAGACGGCGCCACGTCAGGCTGGCTATCAACTGCGGTTTGAGTGCGGACGGGAAGCTTTTCAGCGCCTGCCTGAGCGAAGGTGCCGAGCCGAAGAGCACCTGGGACAGAATCAGCAGCGGGAGCCGTTCGTACGCCGGTTTCAGCCACCAGAACACCAGCACTGCCACCGACGGGTAATCCCACAGCAGCAGGGTAATCAGTGCGAAGACCGGCAAGGTGACGATGGCCCAACTGGTCATCAGCAACGCGCGATGCCGCTGCGCCAGAAGAACGCCCAGGTCGATGGCCTCCCAGGGCGTACGTGGGCGTATGACAACGCTGGCGTCAGTCAGGCGCATGGGGCGTGCGTCCGGCAAGCGTCAGGTAGGCGCCGACGAGCAGCCACAAAGAAGCGCCCACCCCATATTTGGCCGTCGCTGGTGGCCAGCTCATCGACGACCAGTACGCTTCAATGAATGCGGCGATGAGCAGGAATATCATGACCCCGCCGATCAGTCGTACGCTGGTCCGGGCAGCGCTTTGGAGCGCCTCGCTCCGGCGCAGTTGACCAGGCGCCACCAGCGCCCATCCGAGTTTGAGCCCCGCCGCACCCGCCAGCATGATGCCGGTCAGCTCAAAGGCGCTGTGTCCGACCACGAACGGCCAGAAAGTTGCCCCCATGCCCGCGTCGGTAAGATGGCCTGCAACCGCGCCAATCATCAGCCCGTTGAAGAACAGAAAAAACAGACTGCCGACGCCGAAGAGCAGGCCGCTGGCGAAGGTCTGGAAAGCAATGCCGACGTTGTGCATGACGTAGTAACCGAACATTAGCCAGTCAGTGCTCGATGCGCGCTCGGCCGTCTGCCCGATGCGCCGCGCGGCGGGCTCGTACATCGCGTGCATCTCGGCGACATCGGCCGGGCTGACGACGCTGTAGACCAGATCCGGATAGCCGTAGACCAGCAGCGCCATGAGCGTCAGACTGCCAAAAAACAGCAGGCCGGCGAGGGCAACCCATCGCCATTCAGCACGCACCAGCCGCGGAAAGTCCGCCAGCACGAAGCTCAGCAACTGCGCAGTGAACTGGCTTCGGTGGCGATACAACTGTTGGTGGCCGCGCATTGCAAGCTGTTGCAGTTGCTCGACCAGATAACTGGCGTACCCACGGTCAATCGCCAGCGCAAGGTGTTGGCAGATCTGACGGTATTCGCGGCTGAAGCCAGCACCGGATTCGCTTTTACGTCGACTCCCTTCCAGCGCCTCAAGACGCGTTGCAAAACGCTGCCAGTCGTCTGCATGGCGTTGTTCGAACAGGCTCTGCTTCATGACGAACCGGCCAGGCTGCGGGCGATGCCGTGTAGTTGCTGGACCGGATAGTGCGGATCTGGCGAGGTAGCCAGCTGCAACGGCTGCGTGACGATGGCGGCGAGCTCCTGAGCCCTCGCCGGAGAAAGTGTGTCGTGGCGCTCGGCGAAGGCTTGAATGGCGCGCTGCTCCTCCAGCAAGAGGGGCAGCGGTGGACTCATCGCAGTGGCTTCGGCCAGTGGCGGCCGTTGCGGAGGTAAATCCCGATAGATGACCAGCGTACCGGCCGCCAGATCCCCCAGGCGTTTGAACAATGGGTGCTGCAAACAGGTGAACCCGCCAACGCAGTAGCCGAAGGGCAGCATGTCGACGAAACGCAGCAGGTTGCGCAGCACTGAGGCCGACCAGCCAATCGGCGTGCCGTCATCATGAATGACCCGCAGCCCCATGATCTGTTTCCCCGGCGTGCGCCCCTGGTGCAGCACCTCGAAGAGCACCATATAGCCCCAGGTTCCGAGAAACAGCGCGAGCATGAACAGTCCGGTGCCGAAGTCGCCCAGTGTTCCCAGCACAAAAAACAGGACACCCAGCAATACGCCGCGAATCATCAGGTCGATGCCGAACGCAACGGAGCGGGGCAGTAAACCGGCGGGGCGCAGGATGAGGTCTATGCCCTCGGGCGTTTCCATGTGAACACGGGTGTCCAGCAGGACAAGCGGCGCAGCAATTCCTGGCTCTGCATGGGAAAGGGACATAAAGAAAGGTACGCCGGTGAAAGAGGTTTGATGCTAGCCACGCCGGAGCGGCTAAGCAACCGGATGATTCTGGACACAGTGTGGGAAGGGTCCTGTTACAACTTGCTGCCCACAGACAGCCGACACTTTCGCACAAACTGTGTCGCAGTATCCCAAGCGGTGGTGTGCATCCGCTGGCGTCAGACGCCCAAAGGCATCTGATAAACTCGCCCGGTCTTTTGCTCAGGATCAGCCCGTGACTTCCAGCATCTTCTGGTACGACTACGAAACCACCGGGATCAATCCACGCAACGACCGGCCGCTGCAAGTGGCGGGCATTCGTACGGACGATCAGCTCAACGAGATCGGCGAACCGATCAACCTCTATTGCCAGCCCGGCGATGACATCCTGCCCCATCCGGCCGCGTGTCTGGTGACGGGCATTACGCCTGACCGGCTTGCGGAAAAGGGCCTGTGTGAAGCGGATTTCATGACGCGATTGCACGCAGAGATGTCACTCCCTGGCACCTGCAGCGCGGGATACAACACGTTGCGATTTGACGATGAGATGACCCGCTACAGCCTTTACCGAAACTTCTTCGATCCTTACGCCCGCGAGTGGCAGAGCGGTAACAGCCGCTGGGATCTGATCGACGTGGTCCGCACGGCTTACGCATTGCGCCCCGAAGGCATTGTCTGGCCGGAAGAAGAGGGCCGGGTCACGCTGAAACTCGAGCGGCTCACGGCGGCTAACGGGATCGACCATGGTCAGGCCCACGACGCGCTCTCCGACGTCCGCGCGACCATCGCACTGGCGCGCCTGGTTCGCGATAAACAACCCAAACTTTACGATTATCTTTTTGAGTTGCGCTTCAAGCACAAGGTGCAGGATCAGATTCGGTTGATGCAGCCGCTTGTGCATATATCGGGTCGGTTTTCCGCGGCGCGAAGTTATGTGAGCGTTGTACTCCCGCTGGCCTGGCATCCGGTCAACCGAAATGCATTGATTGTCTGCGACCTGTTCCATGACCACAGCCCGCTGCTGGACGAAGACGGCGAGACCTTGCGTCAGCGTCTATATACCCGTCGCGAAGATCTGCTCGAAGGCCAGTTGCCGGTCCCGCTCAAATTGCTGCATGTAAATAAATGCCCGGTCATTGCCCCGCTGAGCGTGCTTCGTGAGGAGGACCGTCAGCGTCTGCAATTGGACATGAGTGTTTATAAAATGCGCGTCGCCGCATTGAATGAAGGGCAGACGATCTGGCAGGACAAGTTGAAAAGCGTGTACGCCAACGACAACTTCCCTGCCAGTGAAGATCCGGAACAGCAGTTATACGACGGCTTCATCAATGACCGGGACCGTCGTCTCTGCGAGCAGGTGCGAACTGCCGAGCCGCAGCAACTGGCTACCGATGTCTGGCCGTTCGATGATCATCGACTGCCCGAGTTGTTATTCCGCTATCGCGCCCGCAACTTTGCTGAAACCCTGAGCGTTGCAGAGCAACAGCGCTGGCTGGCGTTTTGTCAGTTGCGCCTGAGCGATCCTCAGGCCGGCGCGCCGAATACGCTCAAGGCATTCAGCCGTGCGCTGATCGAGCTCTCACTGAAGGCCACGCCCGAGCAACTCAAGGTGCTCGCTCAATGGCAGGAATACTCTCTGGTGTTGAAACAGCGTCTGGCGCTTTAGCCAGGCTGGATTAATGGCAGGCAATAAAAAACGCCAGCATCAGCTGGCGTTTTTTTGGGGTCGGACGTTTCAGTGCGACGACTGACTCTACACTCGGGAATTAACCCAGCAGAGTTGCCCAGCCTTCAACCTCGTCGCCGCCCCACTTGGCTTTCCACTCTTTCAACGTCTTGTGGTTGCCGCCTTTGGTTTCGATGATTTCACCGTTGTGCGGGTTCTTGTATTGCTTGACCTTGCGAGCGCGCTTGGTGCCAACCGGCTTTACAGCAGCGCCACGTGGCGCCTTCATTTTGGACTCTGGATCCAACAGCGCGATGATGTCGCGCAGGGATTTCTGATATTCGCCCATCAACGTGCGCAGTTTGCCTTCGAACTCAAGTTCTTTCTGCAGTTTGTCGTCTTGTTGCAGGTTTTGCAGGCGGGCTTGCAATTCTTTGATGGCTTCTTCTGTTGCGCGGTATTCGTTGATCAATGACATGGGGGTTACCTATGTTGTGATGGGCAAGATGCGATGGGCGCATAATAATCAGAGTGTTTGCGCAAGTAAACATTTAAGAAAAGTTTTATCCGTAGCATTTTGAAATAGCCGCAGACATACGCTCGATTTAGATACACATGTTGGGTTATAGAACGCCCCTCATGGTGCAGTTCCAGCGAAGTATCTGGCGTCGAATTTCCGTCGCCGATGAACCGGTCTGGCACTTATGCATTAACCCCCGCAGGGTGCGCTTTTTTGCCGCCTGAAATGAGCGGCATACGGGTACTGCACAGTCCTCAGGTAATCGCTAGAATGGCGGCCTTTGCGAAGTTCTGGAGTTTTTCACATGCGCACTTTTCGTCTGGTGATTGCTTGCCCGGACCGTGTCGGTATCGTTGCCAAGGTCAGTAACTTTCTGGCCTCGCACAACGGCTGGATTACCGAAGCGAGTCATCATTCTGACAGTCTCAGCGGCTGGTTTTTCATGCGTCATGAAATCCGCGCCGATTCCCTGCCTTTCGAACTCGAAGGTTTCCGCCAAGCCTTTGCGCCTATCGCCGAAGAGTTTTCGATGGACTGGCGGATTACCGATTCCGCGCAGAAAAAACGCGTCGTGCTCATGGCAAGCCGGGAATCCCACTGCCTGGCCGACCTGTTGCACCGCTGGCACAGCGATGAATTGCACTGCGAAATCGCCTGCGTGATTTCCAACCACCAGGACCTGCGGAGCATGGTCGAGTGGCACAACATTCCTTATTACCATGTGCCGGTTGATCCGAAAGACAAAGAGCCGGCGTTCGCCGAAGTCTCGCGTCTGGTCAAACACCACGAAGCCGACGTTGTTGTGCTGGCGCGTTACATGCAGATTCTGCCGCCGCAACTGTGCCGGGAATACGCGCATCAGGTCATCAATATTCACCACAGCTTCCTGCCTTCGTTTGTCGGCGCCAAGCCGTATCACCAAGCGTCGCTGCGCGGCGTGAAACTGATCGGTGCTACTTGCCACTATGTGACTGAAGAGCTGGACGCCGGTCCGATCATCGAGCAGGACGTGGTGCGCGTAAGCCATCGCGACAGCATCGAGAACATGGTGCGTTTCGGTCGCGACGTGGAGAAAATGGTGCTCGCTCGCGGGCTGCGCGCGCACCTGGAAGACCGCGTGCTGGTGCATGACAACAAGACAGTGGTCTTTGATTAAGCAGTGTCTAAGCGGTTTGGGGAGCCCGCTGAAGTTTCAGCGGCTCACTTCACCATGATGGTGTGCGAACACTCAGGCTTCTGCGGCGAGACAGGCGGAACCACATGAGCGACCCCCTCGACAAAGCCACATCCAAAGCCCCGCCGACCCTTGGCGAGGGGTGCCTGAGCCGTTACGACGTCGACGCAATGTCGCCGGAAGACGGCACGGACTTCGAGGGGGCGCAAGCGTTATGGAAAGAACTGACGTCTGCCAAACAGCAAAACGAATCAGACAGTCTTGATCCGCAGTAGCTTGTTTAAAAGTGGGCGCCCGACCATCAACAGAAACACCGGACCGCCTGCGACCAGATAGAAGTAATAGGTGACGATCCGCCAGATAAGGATCGCCGCCGCTGCCGTCGACTTGCCCATCATCGGCGCCAACAAGGCCGCCGACGTCAACTCCGCAGCTCCCGCACCGCCCGGCGAGAGGCTGAACTGCCCGGCGCTCAGCGAGAGCATCTGCACCAGAAACGTCCACGCCCAGTCGATATTCACGCCCAACCCTTGCAACGCCAGATACAGCACGCTGTAACGCAGACTCCAGTGCACGCAGGTCAGCGCAAACACTTGCAGCAGTATGCGATGGGGCATCTTCCAGGTTTCCGCCAGCGCGTCGCGAAAATGCAACAGCTTGCGCGCCCAGCGAATACGCGTGGTGTTCTTGCGTTTCAGACGTTTGAGCACCCGACCGTTGAACAGAATGATGCGTCGGTGATACCGCGCGAAACCGGCGCAGGCGCAAAGCCCGGCGCCGATCAGCAGGGCGCTGGCAATGAGCATCCATTCAAGGTTTTCGCTGAGTTGGTGGAATACCGCGTAAATCAGGATGCCGATAAGTGCGAGCAGGAAAAACACCAGATCCATCAACTGGTCAGTGGCGAAAGCCGCTGTGCTCTTCGCCGGGCCGATGCCGCTGCGCGAGAGCAGTGCCACCAGCGTCAGAGGCGCGCCGCTGCCACCGGGTGTCGCGCAGTAGGCAAACTCGGTCGCCATGACCACGGCAAGGCTCTTGCGCATGCCGAGCCCAGTGGCGGCGTCGCCGAGTAACAGGCGCAGGCGCATGGTGTTCATGCACCAGCCCACCAATACCATGCCGAACATGCCGATCAGGAGCATTACCGGGAAATTGCGCAGGCGATGAAACATGTCCGCCCCGCCCATGAAAAACGGAATCAGCAGGGCGAGTATCAGTGCTGCTGCAAGCCAGCCAAGTCGCCTCACGCCGCAGACCTGGCGGCATTCAGGCCCTGTAGCCAGGCAAATTTGCTCGTCGGCGTGCGGCCGTCGTTCAGCAGGCGCTCCAGGGCTTGCAGCCAATAAAGACGGGAGAAGTCGTGGCGCATGTCCACAGGGTGCAGACCCAGACGAATAGTTGCGGCGTTGTGCAATTGAGCCTCACGGTGGTTGCTGACGATTTTTGATACGCCCCGGCGCCAGGCGCTGCGAGCGCTCCAGACGATGCCGGGTGCATCGATCTCGGAAAAGTCCGGCAGACGATACAAGTGTTGGGCATCACTTGTGTAGTCCAACGGCAATTTTCGCAGGGCATCGCGCGTGCCTTCGCTCATCAGCCAGGCCGGTGCAACGAACCCGTGAAGCGGCCAGTCGTTGCGCCGGAACACTTCCATGCCGGCTTCGAGTCGCTCCATCGCCTGCTGCTCGTTGAGGGTGTAAAACTCGCCTTCCCAGGTGTAAATGCGGCGCATGAAAAAGTCCTGCGGCGTGCGCGGGGCAGGGCTGTCGTCGAAATGGTAATAACCGTGCAGCGCCAGTTCATCGCCCCGTCCAAGACGGTCGTGCATCAACCGCTGGAAATCCGGGTTGGCATCGATCGGGCCGTGCTTGTGGAAGTCCGGCACCACTAGCCAGGTAATGGGCACGTTTCCCAGCGCATCGACGGCTTCCACAAACGGGCGATAATCCGGCCAGGTCTGGGGTGCCACGTCGTGAAGGACCAGCATGACGCTGCGTGGCGTGTTCGCCAAGTGATCAGCCATGGGCATACCCCGGCTGGTGGGCGCCGAGCACTGCGTGGTAATGGCCGAGCAAGCCGGCGACGACGGTGTCCCACGCGTAGTGCCCCTCGACATGACGCCGCGCATTCGCGCCTCGGCGTGCCGCATTCTCGGCAAACAACTGACGCACGGCGGCCGCCATGGCCAGCGGGTGATTGGGTTCGCACAGCAGGCCGCAGTGCTCTGGGATGATTTCGCCGAACGCACCGGCATCCACCGCGACCACCGGGATCCCGCTGGCCATGGCTTCGATCACCACCAGGCCGAAGGTCTCCTGATCCCCGGCATGCACTAGCGCATCAGCGCTTGCCAGCAGACGCGAGACCTCGGCGGCAGGGCGGAATTTATCCACAACCGTCACGTTTGTCGGCACGCTGGTTGGCATATGGGAGCCCACCAGCAACAGGTGATATCCGGCGCCCAGCGCCTTCATGCAATCGAGGAGAACGGTCAGGTTTTTCTCTTTCGACCCACGGCCGGCGAAGATAAGCAGGTGTGTTTCTTCTGTCAGGCCCAGTTCGGCCTTGAGGCCCGAATCTCGGCGAGAGGGATGAAACGTCTGCAGATCAACCCCCAACGGCTGCACATGAACGTTCTTCACACCCAGGCGGGTCAGCTTCTCCGCCATCGCGGCGCTCGGCGCCAGCACCCGGTCAAAGTTGCCGTAGAGCTTGCTCACGTAATTCTCGACGTTGGCGCCCAGCCAGGTGCCGATGCGGTTGCTCACCAGCAGCGGCAAATCGGAGTGGTAGAAGCCAATCACCGGCACGTCCAGTTGGCGCCGGGCATCCAGTGCCGCCCAGGCCGTCAGGTAAGGATCGCCGACTTCAATGAGGTCCGGCCGCAGGCTTCGCAGGGCAGCTCGCCAGGGACCGACGCGCAGCGGGAACCGATAGCCGTTGCCAAAAGGCACGGGCGGCGCCGGCACCCGGTACACGCCGTCCTCATGACTGCTTTGCGGCCCGGGAATCAGCAGGCTGTGGCGCACGCCCGGGTAAAGCGCGAGGCGACGGTGTTTGGCGTCCAGATACGTGCGCACGCCACCGCTGGCAGGGGCGTAGAACATGGTCATGTCAGCGATATGCACAGGATGCCTCCGTCCATTGATCGGTCCTTCTGGTTGACCGTCCACACATACAGATGTTCGGTTGCAGAACGTCGCACCCATGCCTGAGCCTAGGCCAATGGACGAGCGTTACGCCGCTTGCGCTAGAGTAGGGAGGTGGCCTGAGGGCTGATCAGCGGCGCCGGTCCAGTCGGGCTGTCGCCCCAGTCCCTCGGGAATATCAAATGCGACGCTTGGGTGAACGAATGCCTGACTCACAACAGATTTTTATTGGCGCTGACCTGACGGGCCAGCCGGTCGGGCAGGCGATGCGTCTGGCCAATCGTCACGGATTGGTGGCCGGCGCGACCGGTACCGGGAAAACCGTCACCTTGCAGCGTCTGGCGGAGGTGTTCAGCGATGCTGGCGTGGCGGTGTTCGCGGCGGACATCAAGGGTGATCTCTGCGGGCTCGGTGCTGCGGGTGAGCCCCAAGGCAAGATCGCCGAGCGCATCGCCGGCATGCCCTGGTTGCACCATAAACCTCAGGGTTATCCGGTGACGCTGTGGGATGTGCACGGTAAAACGGGCCATCCGTTGCGCACGACCCTGTCGGAAATGGGGCCGCTGCTGCTGGGAAGTTTGCTGGAATTGACGGACAGCCAGCAGTCGGCGCTCTACGCCGCATTCAAGGTGGCGGATCGGGAAGGTCTGTTGTTGCTGGACATCAAGGACCTCAAAGCGCTGCTCAACCATCTGCGTGACAACCCCGACGTGCTCGGGGATGACAGCGCCTTGATGACCACAGGCTCGAGCCAGGCGCTGTTACGTCGGCTGGCGGTCCTTGAGCAGCAGGGCGCGGAGGCGCTGTTTGGCGAGCCGGCGCTGCAGCTGGAAGACCTTCTGCAGCCCGCAAGCGACGGCCGCGGGCAAATTCATCTGCTTGATGCCAGCCGGCTGGTGCACGAGTCGCCGAAGGTCTATGCCACCTTCCTGCTGTGGCTGCTGGCGGAGCTGTTCGAGCAGTTGCCCGAGCGCGGCGATGCCGATAAACCCTTGCTGGCGCTGTTCTTCGACGAGGCGCATTTGCTGTTTGCGGATACGCCGAAAGCGCTGCAGGAGCGGCTGGAACAAGTGGTGCGGCTGATTCGCTCGAAAGGCGTTGGCGTGTATTTCGTCACTCAGTCGCCGGGGGATCTGCCGGACTCGATTCTGGCGCAGCTCGGTTTGCGCATTCAGCACGGCCTGCGCGCGTTCACCAGCAAGGAGCAACGATCGCTGAAAGCCGTTGCGGACGGTTTTCGCCCCAATCCCGGGTTTGATGCGCTCTCGGTGCTGACGGAGTTGGGCATCGGCGAGGCGCTGGTGGGCACGCTGCAGGAAAAGGGCACGCCCGAGATCGTCCAGCGTGTGCTGGTCGCGCCGCCGCAATCTCGCATTGGGCCGTTGACCCAGGCCGAACGCGCCGCGCTGATCGCCCGGTCGCCACTGGCCGGTCGCTACGACAAACCCGTGGATCGCGAATCGGCGTATGAAATGCTGCTGGCGCGCAAAGGTGCATCGGTAGATCCCGCACACAAACCTGCCGCTGAGGAGAAGTCAGAAGGCGGCTTTGCCGACATGGCCGGTGGATTTCTGGGCGGGCTGGCGGGGCAGGCGGTCAAAAGTGCGATGCGCCAGGCCGCCACCCAGATCGGTCGCGAACTGGTGCGGGGATTGATGGGATCTTTGCTCGGGGGTAGTAAAAAACGCCGCTAGGCCTTCGCGCGCCGGCTCATTCCGATGAATGCGCATTTGATCCAGCGCCCACAAAAAAGCCCATTCAATGAATGGGCTTTTTCAGAACGGCCGGTGCAGTCAGGTCAGGCCAGCGCTTTGGACGCCAGCCAGAACAAGCCTGCCGACAGCGCGACAGTGGCGGGCAGGGTCAACACCCATGCCAGCAGTATGTTGCGAACTGTCCCGCCCTGCAGGCCGCTCTTGTTCGCCACCATGGTCCCGGCGACGCCGGACGACAGGATGTGAGTCGTTGAAACCGGCAGGCTGAACACGTTGGCCAGCGCGATGGCGCTCGCGGTGGTGATCTGTGCAGACATGCCCTGAGCGTAGGTCATGCCTTGCTTGCCGATCTTCTCTCCGATGGTCAACACGACGCGTTTCCAGCCGACCATGGTGCCGATGCCCAGCGCCAATGCAACGGCGAAGATGACCCAGAACGGCGCGTATTCAGTGGTCGCGGTCAGGTCCTTGCGCAGTTTCTCCAGATCCGATTTTTCACGGGCATCCAGGGCCGGCAGCTTGCCGACTTTGCGTGCCGTGTCGTCCAGGCACAGCAAGTAGCGACGCACTTCAATGCGACGCTCTGGTGCGAGGCTGTGGTAGTCGTTGACGCCCTTGAGGTTGCTCAACAGCGCATCAATGGTCGGCTCGGTTTGCTCAGGGTTGCAGCTGAAACGCTCGGGCAGGTCGCCGGCCGCCGATTTGCCCAATGCCAGGTACTCGCCCAGCGTCGCGTTATTGCGCTGGTAAAACTGGCTCAGGTGCTGGGTCGCGTCTCGGGTGCGTTCGATCTGGTAGGTCGTGGTGCTGAGGTCGAGCACGAACTGCGCCGGGACGATACCGATCAGCACCAGCATGATCAGGCCGATGCCTTTCTGACCATCGTTGGAGCCGTGAACAAAGCTCACCGCCATCGCCGAAATCACCAGAACCAGGCGATTCCAGAAAGGAGGATGCTTTTTGTCGTCGAGCTTGCGGCGCTGTTCAGGGGTCTTGTGCATCTTGGACAGGGGACGCCAGGCCTTGAGCCCCAGCAGTACCAGACCTGCCACGATGAAGCCGGCCAATGGCGAGAACACCAGCGAAGCGCCGATATCGATCGCTTTTTGCCAGTTAACGCCTTCGCCCAGCGGAATGTTATTGATCAGCGCATTGGCCAGGCCTACACCCAGAATCGAACCGATCAGCGTGTGGGAGCTGGACGCCGGGATACCGAAATACCAGGTGCCGAGGTTCCAGGTAATGGCCGCCGCCAGCAGCGAGAACACCATGGCCAGACCGTGACCGGTGTTGACGTTGATCAACAACTCGACCGGCAGCAGATGGACGATGGCATACGCCACGCCGACGCCACCCAGGAGCACCCCGAGAAAATTGAACACACCCGAGAAAAATACCGCCAGATGAGGCGGCATGGCCTTGGTGTAAATGACTGTCGCCACCGCGTTGGCGGTGTCATGAAAGCCGTTGATGAACTCGAAGGTGAGGACAAACGCCAGGGCGAGCAACAAGCTCACAATCACCCAAGCATCCAGTCCGCTGAATAAATCGATCATGGAAGGTTTTCTGACCCGGTCTTAAGGGGGCGGGATTATGACAGAAAAAAAACTGCGCGATAGGCGCGCTGCTCATTGGTAGCAGCCTGCGACGAAATTTCTGTCCTGCCAGCCCGTTGACTTCCTGTCGTGAAGGAGCGTGCGAAGCATCCCTGAACCATAGACGAGTCTGTAAAACCTGGCGTTTAAAGCACTTGAAACGCTTGCCGTCGGCTGTTTGAGTCAGCGACCGGCAAGCGGGCGACTCAAGGCTCTTCCTTGAGTTCTTCTTCCATCTTCTGCAGCTCTTGCTTGAACGCCTGGTCAAGCAGGCTGGCCCGTTTGCGCCAGGGCTTGCGCTCTGGCTCGGGCTGGGCGGCGTATGTTGTCACTTCGCCGCCGTACACATCTTTGTAACGTTGTTCCTGGCGCTCTAGTTCTGCGCGCAGTTCATCTTTGGTCACGTTAATACCTGATCGAGTCGAATGTAATCCCGGTGATGACGCCGAGTCTGGAAGTGTCGCACCTGACGATTGCAATGTATCGGATCAGGAATACTCATCGGGCAGGGGCGCTGCGCAGGATGATTAACACTTCAAGCAAGGGCGGCTACGTGCACCAGAATGAAAAAACTGTCGTAGCAACATTCTTTATTGATTGCCTGCAGGATGGCAAATGACCAAGGTATTGGTCTGCCGTCGCTGAACATTGCGATCGAGTCGAGCAATGCCTGCGTGAGTTTGGATCCATGCCGGATAAGGCGGTGGATTAAACAGCGCGGTAGCGGTATTGGGCCTCAATGACGGCCACTATCGCGAAGATGCGCAGGCGAGTCAACTGTCGAGACTGTCGCAGTCGGACAACTGAGGATTTATACCTTTTTGATGTACGAAGGTTCCTAAGTTGCCCAGTCCGATTTATGACGTAACTTGGTGAGTCAAATGTTTAACGCTACAGGCAGTTTTCTGGCGACGTAAATTCACGGGTTATGAAACCGCGAATAGCCGATGTGTATTTATACGCTTACAGATAAATGCGAAAGGCAGAGACAAAAACGGCCTTGGGTTAGCAAGGCCGTGCCTGGGACTTCTCAGTGGGTACCTGACCAGTAATCCAAAGAAGCCTCATATGGCAGGTGAAAGGTATAAGCAACCGTACGGCCGGTCAATTGCGATTATCGCCCACTCGTTCGATAATCGCACAAAGCTGGCTTGCCGTGGGTTCCAAAACAGGCGAGAGTGGCGTTCTACAAGGCTTTCGCGGCCACGACGAACGGTGCCAGCATGAACGATCAATTGCGTAATTCTTTCACGTCACTTGCGCCGCCGATTGTTGCGTCCCCCGCTAAAAGGATTCAGGCGCTCACCGGTGATCCTGACTTCATGACCTCTCTGGCGCGAGGGTTGGCCGTCATCCATGCATTTCAAGAGCGCAAGCGGCACCTGACCATCGCGCAGATCAGCCACCGCACGGAAATCCCCAGAGCGGCAGTTCGTCGCTGCCTGCACACACTGATCAAGCTGGGTTACGCCACCACTGACGGCCGCACGTACTCGCTGCTGCCGAAAGTGCTGACCCTCGGCCATGCCTATTTGTCCTCGACACCCCTGGCGGTCTCGTCGCAGCCGTATCTGGATCGCATGAGTGATCAGCTGCACGAGGCCTGCAACATGGCCACACTGGAAGGCGACGACATTCTTTATATAGCCCGCTCCGCCACGACTCAGCGACTGATCTCCGTGGACCTGGCAGTGGGTGGGCGTTTGCCGGCGTACTGCACGTCCATGGGCAGAATCCTGCTGGCGGCGCTGGACGATGTGTCGTTGCAGGAATACCTCGACCATGTCGACCTGCAACCCAAAACCAGCCGCACCTTGCGCACTCCCGAAGCCTTGCTCGAATGCCTGCAGCAAGTGCGACAACAGGGCTGGTGTATTGTCGACCAGGAACTCGAGCAGGGTTTGCGTTCCATCGCGGTGCCGGTCTACGACGCATCGGGTCAGGTGCTCGCGGCGCTCAATGTCAGCACCAGCGCCGGTCGGGTAACGCGTAACGAGCTGGAGCAGAAGTTCTTGCCCATCATGCTGGATGCCAGCCGTGACCTCAGCACGCAGCTCTTTACCTGATGCTTAAAGGGCCGGACACACGCAGCCGGCTCGCAATCACCACTCTCCGTTCGGTGATCGAACACTTAGTCGATTATCGGATTGTATCCGCTCCGGCCCCAGGCATAACCTCATTTGCAACGCCGCCTCTGTCGAGACACGGTAACCAAGTGTGAACCTGGAGCACCCCATGGCTGCAATTCTTTCTCTTCACGAAGCGGTGACGCAATTCGTCAACGATGGCGACACCGTTGCGCTGGAAGGCTTCACCCACCTGATTCCTACCGCGGCGGGCCACGAGCTCATCCGTCAGAAGAAGAAAGACCTGACGCTGGTGCGCATGACTCCCGACTTGATCTATGACCAATTGATCGGCGCCGGCTGTGCGAAACGGCTGATTTTCTCGTGGGGCGGCAATCCGGGCGTCGGCTCGTTGCATCGGCTTCGCGACGCGGTCGAACGGCAATGGCCGCAATCCCTGGAGATTGAAGAACACAGCCATGCCGACCTTGCCAACGCCTACGTGGCGGGGGCGTCGGGCCTGCCTTTCGCGGTGCTGCGTGCGTATGCCGGCTCCGATCTGCCGAAGGTCAACCCGCTGATCAAATCCGTGACGTGCCCATTCACCGGCGAAGTGCTGGCGGCGGTGCCGGCGGTACGTCCTGACGTCACCGTTATCCATGCTCAAAAAGCCGATCGCAAAGGTAACGTGCTGCTGTGGGGCATCCTTGGCGTGCAGAAAGAGGCAGCGCTGGCGGCCAAGCGCTGCATCGTTACGGTCGAGGAAATCGTCGATGACCTCAAGGCACCGATGAACGCTTGCGTGCTGCCAACCTGGGCGCTCAGTGCTGTCTGCCTTGTGCCGGGGGGCGCTCATCCTTCCTACGCCCACGGCTACTACGAACGCGACAACCGTTTCTATCAGGCGTGGGACGCCATCGCCCGCGACCGTGAGGGGTTTACCGCCTGGATTGACGAATACATCCATGGCACCCGGGATTTCAGTGAGTTCAAGAGCAAGCTGGCCCATGTGGCGGAGACTAACCAGTGAACTATTCCACAAGCGAAATGATGACCGTCGCCGCCGCACGTCGGTTGAAAAATGGCGCCGTGTGCTTTGTCGGCATTGGTCTGCCCTCCAAAGCGGCCAATCTGGCGCGCCTGACGTCATCGCCTGACGTGGTGCTGATTTATGAATCAGGGCCCATCGGTGCCAAGCCTGATGTGCTGCCGCTGTCCATCGGTGACGGCGAACTGGCGGAAACCGCTGACACCGTGGTGTCCACCAGCGAAATCTTCCGTTACTGGCTGCAGGGCGGTCGGGTCGATGTCGGGTTTCTCGGCGCGGCTCAGGTCGACCGGTTCGGCAATATCAACACAACGGTGGTCGGCGACTACCACCACCCGAAAGTGCGCCTGCCGGGGGCGGGGGGCGCGCCGGAGATCGCCGGGTCGGCCAAAGAAGTGCTGATCATCCTCAAGCAGTCGCCGCGGACGTTCGTCAACAAGCTGGACTTCCTGACCTCGGTTGGCCACGGCGAAGGCGGCGACGCCCGCAAGCGCCTCGGCCTGCCGGGGGCCGGGCCGGTTGGCATTATCACTGACCTGTGCATCATGGAGCCGGAGGCGGGCACCCACGAATTCGTCGTGACCACGCTGCACCCGGGCGTGACCCGCGAGCAGGTGATCGCCGCCACCGGTTGGGACGTGCGTTTTGCCGACACCGTCGCGAATTCCGATGCGCCTAGCGAGTACGAACTGAACGCGCTGCGTGATCTGGAAGCGCGTACCGCTGCCGCCCATGGTCAAACGCCGGGAGAAGCATGATGCGTGACGTCTTTATCTGTGACGCGATTCGTACCCCCATTGGCCGTTTCGGTGGCGCCCTGGCGAGCGTTCGGGCGGATGATCTGGCAGCGTTGCCGATCAAGGCCCTGATGGCGCGCAACCCGTCGGTCAACTGGGATGAGCTGGACGAAGTGTTCTTCGGCTGCGCCAATCAGGCCGGTGAGGACAACCGTAACGTCGCCCGTATGGCGGCGCTGTTGGCGGGGTTGCCGGCCAGCGTGCCGGGCGTGACCCTCAATCGCCTGTGCGCTTCGGGCCTGGACGCGGTGGGTTCTGCGTTCCGCGCCATTGCCTGCGGTGAAATGGAGCTGGCCATCGCCGGCGGCGTCGAATCCATGTCCCGCGCGCCGTTCGTGATGGGCAAGGCCGACACGGCATTCGGCCGCACCCAAAAGCTGGAAGACACCACCCTGGGCTGGCGTTTCGTCAATCCGCAGATGAAGGACCGGTACGGCGTTGAGAGCATGCCGCAGACCGGCGACAACGTCGCTGAGGATTTCGGCATCTCCCGGGAGGATCAGGATGCGTTCGCCCTGCGCAGCCAGCAACGCGCGGCGGCGGCTCAGGCTGCGGGCTTCTTCGCCGAAGAAATCGTGCCCGTGTGGGTCGCCCACAAGAAAGGCGAGACCGTCGTCGACACCGACGAGCACCCCCGTGCCGACACCAGCCTTGAGGCACTCGGCAAGCTCAAGCCGGTCAACGGCCCCGGCAAAACGGTCACGGCCGGCAACGCAGCGGGGCTGAACGACGGCGCGGCGGCGATGATTCTGGCGTCCGCCAAAGCCGTGAAGAAACACGGCCTGACGCCCCGCGCCCGCGTGTTGGGCATGGCCAGTGCCGGCGTGGAGCCACGCGTCATGGGCATCGGCCCGGTGCCGGCGGTGCGCAAACTGCTTGGACGGCTGGGGATGGCGGTCAGTGATTTCGACGTCATCGAACTCAACGAGGCCTTCGCCAGCCAAGGCTTGGCGGTCATGCGTGAGCTGGGTATCGCCGACGACTCGCCGAAGGTCAATCCCAACGGTGGCTCGATCTCGCTGGGGCATCCGCTGGGCATGAGCGGCGCGCGTCTGGTGCTGACGGCCTTGCATCAATTGGAGAAAACCGGCGGCAGCAAAGCGCTGGCAACAATGTGCGTCGGTGTGGGGCAGGGGCTGGCCCTCGCGATAGCGCGCTAAACGGCAGTCCCGCAACTCAGCCACCCGAGTCATCGGTTGCTTCCACGAAAGGAGCAACTTGCTGACTCGGGTGGTTGTCCTTGTGATGTCGAAACGTTACTGCTTAAGTCTAAATGTTGCAGGTTATGTCTTAGACTGGCTGACCTTACTAACACCTGGGGAGATAATAATGACAACGACTCACTACACCGGCGAAGAACGGCGCAAGCGGATCTTCGCCATCGTCGGGGCTTCATCGGGCAACCTCGTCGAATGGTTCGACTTCTACGTCTACGCCTTCTGCGCCATCTACTTCGCGCCTGCGTTCTTTCCTTCCGATGACCCGACCGTTCAATTGCTCAATACAGCGGGTGTTTTTGCTGCTGGCTTCCTGATGCGGCCTATCGGCGGCTGGCTGTTCGGTCGCGTGGCCGACAAGCACGGCCGCAAGAACTCGATGATGATTTCCGTGCTGATGATGTGTGCGGGCTCGCTGGTCATCGCCTGCCTGCCCACGTACGCGTCGATTGGCGCCTGGGCGCCGTTTCTGCTGTTGATGGCGCGCCTGTTTCAAGGCCTGTCGGTGGGTGGTGAGTACGGCACCACCGCCACGTACATGAGCGAAGTCGCGTTGCGGGGGCAGCGCGGGTTTTTCGCTTCGTTTCAGTACGTGACGCTGATTGGCGGCCAGCTGTTGGCCGTGCTGACCGTGGTCATCCTGCAGCAGTTTCTCAGTGCCGATGAACTGAAAGCCTACGGCTGGCGGATTCCGTTCGTGGTCGGTGCGGTGGCGGCGGTGATTTCGCTGGTGCTGCGCCGGTCGCTGAAAGAGACCACCACCGCCGAAGTCCGCCAGAACAAAGACGCGGGCAGCGTGTCTGCGTTGTTTCGCGATCACAAAGCGGCGTTCATCACCGTGCTCGGCTACACCGCCGGCGGCTCGCTGATTTTCTACACCTTCACCACGTATATGCAGAAATACCTGGTCAACACCGTGCACATGGACGCCAAGGTCGCGAGCTACATCATGACCGGCGCACTGTTCCTGTACATGTGCATGCAGCCGGTGTTCGGCATGCTCGCTGACAAGATCGGCCGTCGCGCTTCGATGCTGTGGTTCGGCGGGCTGGGCACGCTGTGCACGGTGCCGCTGCTGCTGACCCTGAAAACCACCACCAGCCCGATCATCGCGTTCGTGCTGATCACCCTGGCGCTGGCCATCGTCAGTTTCTACACCTCCATCAGCGGCCTGGTGAAAGCCGAGATGTTCCCGGTTCAGGTGCGGGCGCTGGGCGTCGGCCTGGCCTATGCCGTGGCGAATGCGATCTTCGGCGGTTCGGCTGAATACGTGGCCCTGGGCCTGAAAAACATGGGCATGGAAAACACCTTCTACTGGTACGTCACCGCGATGATGGCGATTGCTTTTCTGTTCAGCCTGCGACTGCCGAAGAAGCCGGCTTACCTGCACGAAGATCACTGATCCCCGGATCTTGAGGCGCGCGTCCTTGCCGGGCGCGTGCTGTCCCTATTGATCACACTCATTCCACGTGTTTCACGGAGCGACTGCCATGGCGTTCGTACAACTCGAAGACGGTGAGCTGCATTATGAAATTGACGGCCCGGTGGATGCGCCGGTGCTGGTGCTGTCCAACTCACTGGGCACCGACCTGCATATGTGGGACGCGCAGATCCCGGCGCTGAGCAAGTCATTCCGCGTCGTGCGTTACGACACACGCGGCCACGGCCAGTCCCTGGTCACCCAGGGGCCTTACACCCTCTCGCAACTGGGACGCGACGTGCTGGCGCTGCTCGATGCATTGAAAATCGACCGCGCGCATTTTTGCGGATTGTCCATGGGCGGCCTGATCGGTCAGTGGCTGGGCATCCATGCCAACGACCGGCTGCACAAGCTGATTCTGTGCAACACCGCCGCGAAGATTGGCGACACGGAAACCTGGGCACCGCGCATCGCGCAGGTGGAGAAGGGAGGTGAGCGGGCAATGACGGAAATGGGCGCTGGCGCCATTGGGCGTTGGTTTACCCCCGCCTTTGCCAGTCAGCACCCCGACAAAGTTACGCCCATCACCGACGTACTGGCGGCAACTTCCCCATTGGGTTACGCCGCCTGCTGCGCTGCCGTCCGGGATGCCGATCTGCGCAAGGAAGTCGGTTCGATCACCGTGCCCACGCTGATCATCTGCGGCAGCCATGACGCCGTCACGACGGTGGCGGACGGGCATTTTCTGCAGAACCACATCCACGGCAGCGAGCTCTCCGACTATTACGCCGCGCACCTGGCCAGCGTCGAGTTGGGTGAAGTCTTCGCCCTGCGCGTGACGGAATTTTTGCTGGCGTGACGTCTGCGGGCTGCTCGCTTACGGCTTGAAAAAGCCGTGGTGACAGCCAAAAAAAACCCACCAATCGGTGGGTTTTTTCATACGCGCTGGATCAGAACAAGCGGGTGGACGGCACATCGCCCGCCGTTGGCTGACGCTCGCCGGTCGGGGTCTGTTCGTACCAGCCGCCGCCCAGGGCGCGGTACAAATTGACCTCGCTGCTGAGCTGGGACAGGCGATCGGTGATCAACGACTGTTGCGCGTTGAACAACTGACGCTGAGCGTCGAGGAAGGTCAGGTTGCTGTCGATCCCGATGCGGTAGCGACGCTCGGCCAGACGGTAGTAGTCCTGGTTGGCGTTGACGAAGTCCGTCTGCGCCTTGAGCTGATCGGTGTAGGTCTTGCGCGCGGCCAGACCGTCGGAGACTTCCTGGAACGCCGTCTGAATCGCCTTCTCGTAGTTGGCGACGCCGATGTCTTTCTGGATCTTCGAGTAGTCGAGGCTTGCGCGCAGACTGCCTGCGTTGAAGATCGGCAGATTGATCGTCGGCTCGAACAACCACGTCCCCGAACCGCCCTTGAACAGGCCGCTCAGATCGCCGCTCGCCGTACCGGCGCTGGCCGTGAGGCTGATGCTCGGGAAGAACGCGGCACGTGCGGCGCCGATGTTGGCGTTGGCGGCTTTCAGGCTGTATTCGGCCTGCAGAATGTCCGGACGACGCTGCAGCAATTCCGACGGCAGACCCGCTGGCATCTCGTTGAGCATGTCAGCGCTCAACGGTTTCGAGGCGGGCAGGTTGGCTGGCAGACTGGTGCCCAACAACAGCACCAGGTTGTTTTCGTCCTGGGCGACCAGCCGCTGATACTGAGCCAGCTTGACGCGGGCGCTTTCGACGGAGGTGCGCGACTGCGCCAGGTCCAGCGCCGAGGCCACGCCCACTTCGCTGCTGCGGGAGGTGAGACGCAGGCTTTCTTCGAAGGCGCCCAAGGTGTCCTGGGTCAGCTTCAACAGCTCTTTGTCCGCTTCCCACGTCAGGTAGGCATTGGCAACGTTGGCCACCAGACTGATCTGCGTGCTGCGACGGCCTTCTTCACCGGCGAAGTAGGTTTGCAGCGCCTGCTCACTCAGGCTGCGCACCCGGCCGAACAGGTCCAGCTCATAGGAACTGATGCCCAGACCCACCGAATACTGACTGGTGATATTGGATTCGCCCGTTTGCGACAGGTCACCCGGAACGCGCTGACGCGTGCCGCTGCCCGAGGCTGCGACGGCCGGGAACAGGTCCGCACGTTGAATGCGGTACTGCGCGCGGTAGGCGTCGATGTTCAGCGCGGCGACGCGCAGGTCGCGGTTGTTTTGCAGCGACGTCTGAATCAGCTGCTGCAGCGCCGGGTCATGGAAAAACTGACGCCAGCCCTGTTCGGCTGCGGCTTGATTCGCCGCCTGGGCCGGCGAATACGCCGGACCTTGCGGGAACTGAGCCGGCACCGGTGCGGCGGGCTGCTTGTAATCGGGGATCAACGAGCAGCCGCCGAGAATGAACGCGGTGACCGCCAGCGAGATCAGGGACTTGCTCATTGGCCAGCCTCATCGTGTGGAGTGTGTTTCTGTTTGCCTTTGAACAGCGAGGATATCGAAACGAAGAACAACGGTACCCAGAAGATCGCCAGAATAACCGCGGTGATCATACCGCCGATTACGCCTGTACCGATCGAATGCTGGCTACCGGCACCGGCACCCGAGGAAATCGCCAGGGGGACTACACCGAGGATAAACGCCATGGACGTCATCACGATCGGCCGCAGACGCATCCGGCAGGCTTCGATGGTTGCGTCCACGATGCCCTTGCCCTGCTCATGCAGTTCCTTGGCGAACTCGACGATCAGAATGGCGTTTTTCGCTGCCAGACCTACCGTCACCAAGAGCCCTACCTGGAAGAACACGTCGTTGGACAGGCCGCGCAGGCTCGTTGCAACCAGCGCACCGATCACCCCAAGCGGGATCACCAGCAGCACGGCGATCGGAATCGACCAGCTTTCATACAGCGCCGCCAGACACAGGAACACGATCAGAATGGACAGTGCGTACAGCGCCGGAGCCTGGGAACCGGACAGACGCTCTTCATAGGACAGACCCGTCCACGAGAGACCAACGCCGGCCGGCAATTTCTTCGCCAGTTGCTCGATCTCGGCCATCGCTTCACCGGTGCTGTAACCCGGCGCCGGAGTACCCAGCACTTCCTCGGCCGGCACACCGTTGTAACGGGACAGCTTCGGCGAACCGAATACCCACTCTCCGCTGGCGAACGAGGCAAAAGGCACCATCTCGCCGGCGGTATTGCGCACGTACCACTTCTTCAAGTCCTCCGGCTTCATCCGCGCACTGGCATCGCCCTGCACGTACACCTTCTTCACACGACCGCGGTCGATGAAGTCGTTGATGTAGCTGCCACCCATCGCGATGGACAGCGTGGTGTTGATGTCCGACAGGCTCAGACCCAGGGCCTGCGCGCGCTCGTCATCGATGACCAGTTGATACTGCGGCTCATCGTTCAGACCGTTCGGACGCACGCCCGCCAGAATCTTGCTCTGTGCCGCCATGCCCAGCAGTTGGTTACGCGCTTCCATCAGCTTGGCGTGACCCACGCCGCCCTGATCCTGCAAATACACGTCGAAACCGGTGGCGTTACCCAGTTCCAGTACCGCAGGCGGTACGACCGCGAAGGTCATTGCATCGCGGAAACCGAAGAAGTGCTGCTGCGCCCGTTTGGCCAGCTCGAACACGCTGTTGGAGGCATCACGATCGCCCCACGGTTTCAGCATGATGAACGCCAGACCGGAGCTCTGACCGCGACCGGCAAAGTTGAAGCCGTTAACGGTGAACACCGAATTGACCGCGCCCGATTCTTCTTCCAGCAGGTACTTACGCATGTTGTCGATGACGGTCTGCGTACGTTCAGCCGAGGAGCCCGGTGGCGTCTGCACCTGGGCGAAAATAACGCCCTGGTCTTCTTCCGGCAGGAACGCGCTCGGAATGCGGGTGAACATCCAGATGGTGCCGCAGACGATCAGCGCATACACGATAAAGGCCGGAACCTTGTGCTTGAGCATGTTGCCGACGCCACGCTCGTAGCTCACTACGCTGCGGTCGAAGGTACGATTGAACCAGCCAAAGAATCCACGTTTCGGCTGCCCGTGCTTCTCGTGGTCGATCGGCTTGAGCAGGGTGGAGCACAACGCCGGGGTGAAGATCAGCGCGACCAGTACCGAAAGCGCCATCGCCGAAACGATGGTGATCGAGAACTGCCGGTAGATCACACCCGTGGAGCCGCCGAAGAACGCCATTGGCAACAGAACCGCACACAACACCAGTGCGATACCGACCAGTGCGCCCTGGATCTGCTCCATGGATTTGATCGTGGCGTCCCGCGGCGAAAGTTTGTCCTCCGCCATCACCCGCTCGACGTTTTCCACCACAACGATGGCATCGTCCACCAGCAAGCCGATGGCGAGAATCACCCCGAACATGGTCAGCGTGTTGATGGTGAACCCAGCCGCCGCGAGGATCCCGAACGTACCCAGCAATACCACCGGCACGGTCATCGTGGTGATGATGGTGGCGCGGAAGTTCTGCAGGAACAGGTACATCACCAGGAACACCAGGATGATCGCTTCACCCAGGGTGTGAACCACACCGGTGATGGATTCCTGAACCACTGGCGTGGTGTCGTACGGGTAAACCACTTTCATGCCAGGCGGAAAGAACGGCTCCAGCTGGGCAATCGTGGCGCGGATCGCCTTGGCGGTGTCCAGCGCGTTGGCACCGGTCGCCAGCTTGATCGCCAGACCTGAGGCCGCCTTGCCGTTGAACTGTGCGTCAATGCTGTAGTTTTCGCCGCCCAGACCGACTTTGGCGACGTCTTTGAGACGAACCTGCGAACCGTCCTGATTGACCTTCAACAGAATGTTGCCGAACTGCTCGGCCGTCTGCAGACGGGTTTTACCGATGATCGTGGCGTTCAGCTGCTGGCCCTTGAGCGCAGGCAAACCGCCGATCTGGCCGGAAGACACCTGAACGTTTTGGGCAGTGATGGCCGTCTTGACGTCGACCGGCGTCAGCTGAAAGTTGTTCAGCTTGGCCGGATCGAGCCAGATACGCATGGCGTACTGGGCACCGAAAACCTGGAAGTCACCCACACCGGAGGTACGGGAAATCGGGTCCTGCATGTTCGACACGATGTAGTTGGACAAGTCTTCCTTGCCCATGCTGCCGTCTTCGGACACCAGACCGACGACCATCAGGAAGTTCTTCACCGCCTTGGTCACGCGGATACCCTGTTGCTGCACCTCTTGGGGCAGTAGCGGGGTGGCCAGGTTGAGCTTGTTCTGCACCTGAACCTGAGCGATGTCGGGGTTGGTCCCCTGGTTGAACGTCGCGGTGATGGTCATGCTGCCGTCGGAGTTACTTTCCGAGGACACATAACGCAGGTTGTCGATACCGTTGAGCTGCTGCTCGATCACCTGAACCACGGTGTCCTGCACGGTTTGCGCGTTCGCGCCCGGGTAGGTCACCTGGATTGCGATGGCCGGTGGGGCAATGGCCGGGTATTGGTTGATCGGTAGCTTGAGGATCGAAAGCGTCCCCACCAGCATGATCACGAGGGCAATTACCCACGCGAAAATTGGCCGGTCGATAAAAAATTTCGACATGAATTACTCCCCTTTGCTGCCTGCGGCTTTATCAGTTGCCGGGGCAGTTGCCGGGTTAGCTGCATTGACGTTGGTGGCTTCGGCCACTTTCACTTCAGCACCTGGCTTGACGTATTGCAGCCCTTCGGTGATCACGCGATCACCTGCGCTCAAGCCTTTTTCTACCAGCCAGTCGCTGCCGATAGTGCGGTTGGCGACCAGGGTCCGGGACTCGACCTTGTTATCGGCATTCACCACCAGTGCGGTCGGGGTGCCTTTCAGGTCGCGGGTGACGCCTTGCTGTGGAACCAGAATCGCATTTTCAGCCACGCCCGATTGCAGTCGTGCGTGCACGAACATGCCTGGAAGCAGCGTGTGGTCCGGGTTCGGGAACACGGCGCGCAGCGTCACGGAACCGGTGGTCTGGTCGACCGACACTTCGGAGAACTCGAGCTTGCCTTCAGTTGAATAGAGGCTGCCGTCTTCCAGCACCAGCTTGACCTTGGCGGCGTTGTCGCCGGCTTTCTGCAGCTTGCCGCTTTCCAGCTCGCGACGCAGCTTGAGCATGTCGGCCGAAGACTGAATCACGTCGACGTAGATCGGGTCGAGCTGCTGAATGGTGGCCATCGCATCGGCCTGACCATTGCTGACCAGCGCACCTTCCGTCACCAGCGAACGACCAATGCGGCCGGAAATCGGCGCGTAGACCTTGGTGTAACGCAGGTTGATCTCGGCTGTCTGCACCGCCGCCTTCGCTTCACGGGCCGAACCCACCGCCGTGTCGTATTCCTGACGGCTGACCGCTTGCTCGTTGATCAGCTGCTTGTAGCGGCCAGCGAGGGAGTTGGAGGATTCGTAGGTGGCTTTGGCGCTGTCCAGGGTGGCCTGGTAAATCGCCGGATCGATCTGGTAGAGCTGCTGACCGGCTTTGACGTCTCCACCTTCGGTGAACAGACGCTTGAGGATGATGCCGTTCACTTGCGGACGTACTTCGGCGATCCGGAACGCGGTGGTCCGGCCCGGCAGTTCAGACGTCAGGGTGTAGGCCTGGGTTTTCAGAGTAACGACGCCGACCTGAGGGGGCGGTGGTGCTGCGGCCGCTTCTTCCTTCTTGCTGCATCCGGAGAGCAGCGATGCCAGGGCGACGGCAGTGACCAGAACGGTAACAGCTGGCTTGAATTGCATGAAGATCCTCGGGTCAGGAGCCTGAACTCATGAAAAGTGGAAAGGGGCGGGAAAGGGTTCCTGCTGGATAAGTAGGATGCTAATGAATATACTTACATTCACGGTTGTTTGTAAACACCCAAGAGTGTGACACTCCAGCGCACCGAGGGCATCGATTGTAGATCCGGGACAAGGCATTACAAAGGCCGCCCGACATGCTGTTCAGGCCACTCGACCAGAGCGCCTGACGCATTTTCATAGAGGTTTTTACTGCCATGGTCCGACGCACGAAAGAAGAGGCTCAGGAAACCCGCAGGCAGATTCTGGAAGCTGCCGAGCAGGCTTTCTATGATCGAGGGGTTTCCCGCACGACGCTCGCCGACATTGCGGCCCTGGCCGGCGTGACCCGTGGCGCGATCTATTGGCATTTCAGCAACAAGGCCGATCTGGTCCAGGCGATGCTCGACAGCCTGCACGAGCCCCTCGAGGAAATGGCAAGAGCGAGTGAGAGCGAAGATGAGGTTGATCCACTGGGATGGACGCGCAAGCTTCTCATTCATTTGTTTCAACAAGTTGCCAGCGATCCTAAAACCCGCCGCATCAATGAAATTCTGTTTCATAAATTCGAATTTACCGACGAAATGTGTGACATGCGGCAACAACGGCAATTTGTCTGGCTTGACGCCAACGAGCGGATCGCACTGGCACTCAGTAACGCCTCCCGGCAAGGCCAGCTCCCCGCTGACATCAATCCGCAACGCGCGGCGATCTGCCTGCACGCCTATATACACGGCATTCTCGGCCAGTGGCTGCTGGTGCCGGAAAGCTTCTCGCTGCAGGATGATGCGGAGCGATTGGTCGATGGCATTCTCGACATGCTCCGCTTCAGCCCGGCGTTGCGCGACCCGGTGTCTCCCGCTTTCTCAGTCAGCTGACCTGCCAGCACCGGGCCGGTCCCTGGGAAAACGGCGCTGTGTGGCGGTTGGCCTGTATCTATACCGCGCCTGACCTTCGCTGAACAGGCGGTTTACCCTCGCTTAACCCAGCGATTACGGTGATTCAGCCCTCATTCAGGCAGGGGTGCCCATTGAAGTGCCGAATGCTGCCCTATTGCAATCTGGCGTCTACGCTCCCCCCATAACCAATAAGAGTGGGGGCGAGGCGATGGCAGTCGTATCAAAAAACGCATGCAGAACACTTCTGGTTGGTGCGCTTGCCGCCCTGAGCATCGGACACGGGTGGGCAGCGGGCGACGAAGTCCAGGAAGCGGAAGCCGCCAAGGGGCTGCTGGAAAAAGCCGTGGCCCGTTACCGCGTCCAGGGTGACAAGGCGCTCGCCGAATTCAGCCGTCAGGGCGAGTTCGTCGATGGCGAGCGTTATGTCTTCGTCACCGATACCAAGGGGATCATGCTTGCAAGTGGTGGGCCATCGGTGGCGCTGATCGGCCGTGACGTATCGTCGGTGCTCGATCCTGAGCTGCAGAAAAACTTCAAGCAGGTGCTGCAAACCCCGGAAAGCGCCGGCATTCAGCAGGCCGAGTATCGCTGGCAAAACTGGCGCGACGGTAAGGTCGAGCGCAAGCGCGTGTATTTTCAGCGCATCGGCGATCGGGTTCTGGCCGTCGGTTACTTCCTGCCGCGCGCTTCGCCGGAGCAGGCGAGGGCGTTGCTCGACAAGGCGTCCAAGGCGCTGGAACAGGATAAGGACGGCACCCTTCGCGCCATCAACGACCTCAAGGGCGGATTTCTGCAAGACGATCTGTACGTCTTCGTGGTGAACGTCGACACCAAACGCTATGTCGCCCACGGCACCAACCTGCGGCTGGTGAATACCGACTTCAGCAAGGTCAAGGACCCTGAAGGCAAGCCGGTCGGCATTCCGATGCTCGAGCTCGTCAAGAAACAGTCTGAAGGCGAATACGAATACCGCTGGCGCAACCCGGTCACCAGCAAAATCGAACACAAGCACGCCTACGTGCGCAAGGTCGGTGCATTCCTGGTGGCGGTGGGTTATTACAGCGGCTGATCGCCCTGACAGGTTCGTTTAGCGGTCCTTGTCGTCCCGCCCGCGCAGCAGGTTGTTGGGCATCGCCAGTGCAGCAGACAAACCCAGCAGCGACACGGCTGCGCTGGTGATCAACAGGTGCTGAAAGGTCATCGACAGCTGCCCGCGCAGCAATTCAAGCGCGGGACCGCTGGCGGCGTGCAGACTGTCCATCAGCACATTGCCCGAACCTTCGCCCGGGATCGAACTGCCGCCGACCTGGGCAATCCCTGAACCGGCGAGCATCGCCAGCAGCAGTGCTGACATCGTTGCGACACCGACTGCACCGCCCAATGACCGAAACAGGTTGGTCGTACTGGTCGCCACGCCCATGTCTTTAACCTCCACCGAGTTCTGCGTGCCCACCAGCGAGGTCGGAAACTGCATGCCGCTGGCGATGCCGGTGAGGACCATGAACAGGCTCGTCAGAAGGGCCGACTGCGGCGGCGTGAAGGCGATACCGAGTATTGCAAGCGGCATCAACGCCGCGCCGGTGAGGATGATCGGTTTGTAGCGGCCCGTCAGCGAAGTGCGGCGGCCACCAAAGTACGCGCCGATAGGCATGCCGATGGCCAGTGGCATCAGGTGCAACGCCGCGCTGTCGGCCCCCGCACCGGTGACGGTCTGAAAGCGCAACGGCAGCAGCACGATGAGCGAAATGGCCTGAAAGCTGGTGAAGAAAATCGTGCACCAGCAGAGCACCGCGCTGCGATTGGCGAACAGATGCATGGGCAGCAGAGGCTCGCGAGTGCGCCGCTCATACAGCACAAAAATCAGCAGTGCGAGCAGCGCCACCGACAGTTGCAGGACCACCGACTCGTCGCGCCAGCTGCGACCCTGGCCGATTTCGGTAATGCCCAGCAGCAACGACGTCAGGCCGATGATCATGAGCACCGTGCCCAGGTAGTCGATCACCGGTTTGCGTTGGGGGATCGGCAGGCCCACCAGCGTTTTGCGCGCCACCCACCAGGCCGCCAGCCCCAGCGGGAGATTGATAATGAACACCCAGCGCCACGACAGATACTCGGTCATGAAGCCGCCGAGCACCGGCCCGGCGACGCTCGCCGCAGCGTACATGCCGCTGAAGTAACCCTGATAGCGACCGCGCTCCCGGGGCGGAACGATGTCGCCGATGATCGCCTGGCTCACGGACACCATGCCGCCGGCGCCGATGCCTTGCAGCACTCGCGCCAGCACCAGTTGCTCCATGCTCTGGGCCATGGCGCAGAACAGCGAGGCGAGGGTAAAGGTCGCCAGCCCGAACAGCATCAAGCGGCGCCGGCCATATAAATCCCCCAGCTTGCCGTAAATCGGCACGGCCACGGTGAGCGCGACCATGTAGGCCGAGATCACCCAGGCGAGCAGGTCGAAATCCTGGAATTGGGCGGAGATGGCCGGCATTGAGACCGCGACGATGGTCTGATCCAGCGCGCTGAGAAACACGGCCATCATCAGCGCAAACAGAATGCTGCGGATGTCCGGACGGGGTTGATTAAGGCTCGTCACAGATGAGACTCGACTGGCAGATTGACCCGCTGAACATCCGCAGGAATTTGCGCCAAGTCTAGTCCGTTAGCTTGCTAATCGATAGCAGGCTGTGGGGATTTTCGCAGTACGTTGACCCGCGTAACGTCGACCGGCAGTTGCCATCATCGAAGGGCGCTGAACGTCGCATCAGTGGGCATGCAATGCCCCATCGTGCAGACCACCGCCACGCGGGGCGTCTGCCGCATTTGTTCGATTCGGTAAGCGCCTGCGGCGTACAGGCTCAACACGGCAGTAACGGCGACGACATAAACGCACTGTCTTTTTATTGTGGTTCTCATGACATTTGCCTCGATCCGGTAGGACAACTGTTTCAGAGCGGACACTGTCAGTGTAGGTCGCTATCGGCGAGTGGACCGGGCGATGGGGATTGAATGTTTTTATCAGGCGGGCCGTTGGTGAAGAGCCAGCATTGCGGCGCTCAGCCGATGCGCCGCTCAGCCGCATGCAGCGACAGCCAGTCCAGCAGATCCTGCAGTGGGGAAGGAACGCTGGCGCCTTTGGGGTGCACGAAGTAATACGCCGCGCCGGTCCGGACCTTCAGCTCGAAAGGCATGACCAGGCGCCCCGCGCTCAGGTCTTCGCCGATCAGCGACCAGTCGCCAATGGCAACCCCCGTCCCTTGTGAGGCGACCGTCATCGCCAGGTCCATTGTGTCGAAGTGCTGACCGTGCTCGACATTGCTCAGCTTCGCTCCGGCGGCCTTCAGCCACAGCGTCCAGTCACGCTCGTCGAGGGTGGGGTGCAGGAGAATGTGCCGTTCCAGATCGGCGGCGTGGGAAAGGGAATTGCTGGACGCCAGGGACGGCGAGCACACCGGGGTCAGTTGTTCGTCGAACAGGTGCTGCACGTGACTGGAATCAACCGGTTTCGCGCCGAACACCACGGCGGCATCGAAATCCTCCCGCCGAAAATCCACCGTGTGGGCGCTTGTGGTGGTCAGTTGCACTGGCACGTCAGGCCGTTCTTTCTGCCACTGCATCAGGCGCGGCAACAACCAGCGGCTGATGCAGGTCGGTGCCTTGATTTGCAGCGCCCTCGGTCTGGCATCGACTTGATCCACCGCCGCCTCGATCAGGCTGAACACTTGCTCAATGCGCGGCAGCAGCTCGCGGCCCTGGGCGGTCAGGCTCAAGCCACGGGCCTGACGATTGAACAGGCGATAGCCCAAGTGAGCTTCCAGCCCGGCGATCTGCCGGCTGACGGCGCCTTGGGTGAGGTGCAGCGCCTCAGCGGCCCGGGTGAAATTGCAGCACTTCGCCGTGATCAGGAACGTATGCAGCGCGGGCAGGGGAGGAAGGCGTTTCATCGGCGGGTGAGCCATGAGCTGAGGACATGGCTAAGCATGCCATTTTTTGCGTTGTGGTCGATACGGCCCCGCAGCTTCAATGGTCGCCTATCGAGCCTGGCACATTGCGGGCGGCGTTGCGACAGGCATACGAAAGGGGCAGACACATGGCGACGTGCGGGGAAGTGCTGGTCAGGTTGCTGGAAGGTTACGGGGTCGAGCGGGTGTTCGGCATTCCGGGCGTGCACACGGTCGAGCTTTACCGGGGGCTGGCGGGGTCGTCGATCAGACACATCACCCCGCGTCATGAGCAGGGCGCAGGCTTCATGGCCGACGGTTATGCGCGCACCCGGGGCAAGCCCGGCGTCTGCTTCATCATCACCGGCCCCGGCATGACCAACATCACCACTGCGATGGGCCAGGCTTACGCGGACTCGATCCCCATGCTGGTGATTTCCAGCGTGCAGTCGCGCAGCCAATTGGGCGGCGGTCGCGGCAAGCTGCATGAGCTGCCGTCCCAGAGTGCGCTGGTCGCGGGCGTCGCGGCGTTTTCTCATACGCTGATGTCAGCGGCCGAGTTGCCGTCGGTGCTGGCCCGGGCGTTTGCGGTGTTTCAAGCAGCGCGGCCGCGTCCGGTGCATATTGAGATTCCGCTGGATGTGCTGGTGGAAAATGCCGACGCCCTGCTGCACAGCCAGGCGGTATCGGTGACCCGCGCGGGGCCGGCACCCGCTGCGATCCGGCACATGGCGAGTCTGCTCGCCACCGCGCAACGGCCGTTGATTCTCGCGGGAGGCGGCGCCATTGACGCCGCCCCGGCATTGACGCGTCTGGCCGAACGACTCGGCGCGCCGGTCGCGCTGACCATCAACGCCAAAGGCATGCTGCCGGGCGCTCACCCGCTGCTGATCGGTTCGACGCAGTCCCTCGATGCCACCCGTGAGGTCATTGAAAACGCCGACGTGGTGCTGGCCATCGGTACTGAACTGGCCGAGACCGATTACGACATTACCTTTCAGGGCCACTTCAAGATTCCGGGCGCGTTGCTGCGCATCGACATCGACCCCGATCAGACTGTGCGCAACTTTCCGCCAACGGTTGCGCTGGTCTCCGACGCTCAACACGCCGCTGAAGCCTTGGTGGACGCGCTGGCCGGCGAAGTGCTGGCGCCACGCAGGCAAGACTGGGGCGCTGCGCGGGTTGCGGCGCTGAGGACGAGCCTTGAGGCGGGCTGGGACGATGCCACCCGTGGGCAGACGCTGTTCTTGCAAACGGTGCTTGAAGTATTGCCGGAAGCCGTGATCGTGGGCGACTCCACCCAGCCCGTCTACACCGGCAACCTGACCCTGGACCTCGACAAGCCTCGCCGCTGGTTCAATTCCTCCACCGGTTACGGAACCCTGGGCTACGCCTTGCCCGCCGCCGTGGGGGCGTGGCTGGGCAGTCGCGACGCCGGAGAGTCCAATCCTGTCGTGTGCCTGATTGGCGACGGCGGCCTGCAGTTCACCTTGTCCGAACTGGCGAGTGCGGTGGAAGCGCGAACGCCCATCGTGGTGCTGCTGTGGAATAACCAGGGTTACGAAGAGATCAAGAAGTACATGGTCAACCGCGCCATCGAGCCCATCGGTGTCGACATCTACACGCCCGATTTCATCGGCGTCGCCACAGCACTGGGATGCGCCGCGGAGGCGGTTGGCAGCGTTGAGCAACTGACCACGGCCCTCAACTCAGCCAGCCAGCGTGACGGCCCGACGTTGATCGAGATCGACCAGAAGCGCTGGATGAGCAGCATCGGGTGACGTCTTACTTCGACTGAGCGGCGCGTTCAAACCGTGCTGCGCAGGCGCGCCAGGTCCCGCAGTGGTGGCGCGCCGAACAGGCGGCTGTATTCGCGGCTGAACTGCGAGGCGCTTTCATAGCCGACCCGGTAACCGGCGGCGGACGCTTCCAGGCCGTCCGCCAGCATCAACCGTCGGGCCTCCTGCAGACGCAGTTGCTTCTGGTATTGCAGCGGGCTCATGGCGGTGACGGACTTGAAACGGTGGTGCAGCGTCGAGACGCTCAGGTTCACCTCTCTCGCCAGATCTTCAATGCGCAGCGGCTCATGGAAATGGTCGTTGAGCCACTTGATCGCCTGGGTGACGCGATGGGTCTGGCAGTTGGAGATGGCGATTTCATACAGCCGATGCCCTTCGCTCCCACGCAGGAGTCGATAAAGGATCTCCCGATTGATCAGCGGGGCGAGCATGGGAATGTCTTTTGGCGTGTCCAGCAGACGGATCAGGCGGATGACAGCGTCGAGCAGCTGAGCGTCGATCCGCTCGACGTACATGCCGCGCCCGCTGTGACGCGTCGGTACGCTCATCGGCCCTGCTTCGGCGATCAGCGCGTTGATTTCCACCGGATCGATTTCCAGGCGCAAGGCCAGGTGCGGCTCTTCCGGGGTCGCGTAAATCACCTTGCCGCTGATGGGCAGCGCCACCGACAGCACCAAGTAGTTGAGCGGGTCGTAGGTGTACAGCTCGCCGCCCAGCGTCACGTCCTTGCGGCCCTGAGCCATGATGCACAGCGCCGGCTGCACCAGCCCCGGCACCGATTGCGACGGGCGATCGTGGCGCACCATGAACAACGGTTTGATCACCGTCTGGAAACTGCCGTCGACGGGGGCATGCCGGCGGATCAGTTCTGCCAGCTCGGCGCGCTGTTGCGTCATCTGCGCGCTCAGCTCGGCAACAGGTCGAGCATCCGGAGCGGACGGCGCAAAAGCGGATAACGACATGGGGAGTTCCTCTGACAGGGCGTTGATGCAGCACAGCTTATTTTTGGGCAAGCGCAAGCGTTAGGCGAATCCTGCCGAATGCTTGCCTGATTCTGTTGCCGATGTGTTGCGTTACCGTGAACGGGCCCTGTTCGCCGGGGATCGTTGCTCGAAAGTCCACAGGCATCACGCGACCCAGCGACGAGAGCGGCCGTCACTATGAACCTGCCCGCGCAGAATCAGGCAATAACCGCGCAGTAATTGGCTACCGCAGGGTGCGCGTCTGCCCCTAACCTTCACTTCCCGCCGCCGCCTGTTCCACGGATGCCAGATCCCGAATCGCGGCACGCCTGCTTAAGCCAAGCACGTAAAGAGAAGGAGCGCAGAGCATGCTAAATACGTCAGTCGTGAGCCATTGGGTCTCCGTCCGCGCCCGGCCCGGACACAGTGCGCAGCTGGGCGCCCGCTTGAGCAGCCTGATCAACCCGTCCGCTGCCGCGTCGGGTTGCCTGCACTTCGCGCTGCAGAAATCCATGACCGACGACGACCTCTGGGTCATTACCGGCTCCTGGGCCGACCCCTCCGCAATGAACGACTGGTTCGGCGCGCCTGAGCTCAACCTGTTTTCCGAACTGGTGACCGAGTTGCTGGTGGCGAGCCTCGACTTTCAAACCTTCGCCACGGTATCGACGGCTCAGGCACAGACGGTTGATGTCCCTATAGGTGCTCGCCTGGTGGGCTAACAGGTTTCGGTAGCCGATAAGGCCTGCGAAGAAAACCTTTCAGGTGTTCGAACGCCTGCGTTTAAAATCCTGCCTTCATTTTCCAGGCAGGACGTCGGACCATGGCACGCAAAGAATTCCAGCATCACGAGGCCGTTTCGGCAGCGGTCCCCGGTGACGACGGCTACAGTGCCGCGATCGCCGTCAAGGCTCGGGTCATGGGCGGGGCGCCAACCTTTCATCGCGTCCTCGCCGAACAGAAATTCCCCACCGCGCTCGCCGCTGACGACGCCGCCGTAAAGGAGCTGGAGCGGCTCGCCGACGTCACCCAAGAGGGCGAACTGGTGTTCGCCCAAGATTGATCAGACGTTCGGCCGGTACATCTTGAACAGCGACTCTGCGCTCAGCTGGAAATAGTCAGCCGGGCCGCCGCCGCGCAGGATGGGCTCGCCGGCTGCGGTGTCATACACACCTTCCTTCAGCAGCCGCTTGGCGATATGCACCGCCACCACTTCCCCCAGAATCAGCCAGCTCGGCACCACTTCCTTGTCGGCGCGTTGCAGCTGGATGATCTGCGTGACTTTGCATTCGAACGAAACCGGCGTCTCTTTGACCCTCGGCACGGAAACGATGCGCGACGGTTCTGCGGTAAGGCCCGCCAGCTCGAACTCACTCACGTCTGCCGGCACTGCCGCGCAACTCATGTTCATCTGCTCGGCCAGGCTGCGCGTGGCGAGGTTCCAGACGAACTCGCCGGTCTGTTCGATGTTGTTCAGGCTGTCTTTGCGACCGATGCTGCAGAACCCGATGATGGGCGGTACATAGTTGAAGGCGTTGAAGAAGCTGTAGGGCGCCAGGTTCAGCTTTCCCTCTGCGTCCTGGGACGAGATCCAGCCGATCGGACGTGGGCCCACGATAGCGTTGAACGGGTCGTGGGGCAGTCCATGACCTTTGGACGGTTCGTAGAAATGAATATCGTCTGACATGGTGTGTTCCTGAATGTGGCGGTGCGGGCGTGCCGGCCACGGTGAGTGCGTTCACGGAATGCAGGCCGACATAGTGCAAGGCATTGGATGAGGATTCCAGCGACCTCCGAACCCCGCGCAAAAAAAAAGCCCGACAAGTGTCGGGCTACAAAGGGAGTTCAGGAGGTGGAACATGAAGCGGTCAACATGAAGCGGTGGGCATGGTGCGGATAACGCTTAGCTGGCGCGATTGGCACCGACGCGATCGGCGCCGTCAGCGGCCAGACGGTTTGCACCGATATGGTCAGCGCCATCGGCAGCCTGGCGGTTGTTACCTACGCGGTCAGCGCCGTCGGCGGCGAGGCTATTGGCACCAACGTGATCGGAACCATCGGAAGCCTGACGATACGAACCGGTGTGCGACGCATTGGTGTGGGAAGAACCGCCTTCTGCGACAACAGTGCCGTTAAATGCAGAGTGCTGTTCGGAAACAGGCAGAGCGAATGCGCTCGATGCCAGAATGGACAGACTAATACCAAAAATAATATTCGACGTTTTCATGAGTGTTGCTCCAGTAAGTTCAATAATGTTTTCAACTTGGGAATGGAGCCAATGTTACGCGCGTGCCGATTAAGTTGAAGTTAACGCTGTTGCTATCGACCATCGCTAAAAATGATAGTGGGCTGGAGCGCCCGGTTTTAAAGCGTCGGCGAGACATTTGCGCTGGAATGGAGCAATTTTCACCGGCGAAGGCGAATTTGCCTATTGACTCGGGTGGCTGTTATTTGGTAGGTCGGTGCGCAGCGGGGAGGGGATCGGGCATGCCAGCTAAAGAAAACGAGATGGATACGCGATTCGCTGTCGACCCACATCTGTCAGGAGACCAGTCAAATCGGGGGGGGCAGTCTTCCACGTGCGGGAAAAATTAAGCCCGGCATAAAGCCGGGCTGGGAGAACGACAGGGCGAATCAGCTCAGGCGATTTGCACCAACATGGTCCGAGCCGTCAGCTGCCTGGCGATTGGCACCGACACGATCAGCGCCGTCAGCAGCGAGGCGGTTGGCACCAACGTGATCCGAACCATCAGCGGCCTGGCAGTTGTTACCCACACGGTCAGCGCCGTCAGCAGCGAGGCGGTTGGCACCAACGTGATCCGAACCATCAGCGGCCTGGCGGTTGTTACCTACACGGTCAGCGCCGTCAGAAGCGAGGCGGTTGGCACCTACATGGTCCGAACCGTCAGCAGCGACACGACCAATATTAGTGTGGGACGAGCCGTTTTCTGCAACGACCGCAGTATTAACTGCGTGCTGGGCATCAACAACGGGAAGTGCAAATGCGCTGCTGGCAAGAAGGGAGAAAGCGAGGCCGAAGATCAGTTTGTTAGTTTTCATGGTAGTTGCTCCAGATCGATTTAATGAGTGGGTAACTCGGTATGGAGTGAACTTTACTCGCCTCAACATTATTAAAAAGTCAATCGCATTAGTAGCGATCATCGCTGAAATTGATACTGCGAAAAGCGATCGTTATTCATGCACTTAGCGGCTTCTGCGAATGCAAAAGGGCAGCTCATGTGCGTGAGCTGCCCTCGTTTTGCTGCCTTTAAGCGCTGGTCGAAGCGGCTAGCCAGCGCCGTTTCAGGTCAGTCAGTCTCGATCCGCGAATGCTTGCGGGTGTCTTTCATGAACACATACACCAGCAGCGACACTGCGATGCAGGCGGTGACGTACCAGTAGTAGCCGGTTTCCATGCCAATGCTCTTGAACCACAGCGCGATGTATTCGGCTGTGCCGCCGAAGATCGACACCGTCAGTGCGTACGGCAGGCCGACGCCCAGGGCGCGGATCTCGGTCGGGAACAGTTCGGCTTTCACCACGGCGTTGATCGACGTGTAGCCGCTGACGATGATCAGCGCGGCCATGATCAGGAAGAACGCGCCCCACCAGCTCTGGATGGTGTGCAGGGTGGTGAGGATCGGCACGGTACACAAGGTGCCCAGCACGCCGAAGGCGATCAGGATCGGGCGACGACCGATCTTGTCAGACAGCGCGCCGATCACCGGTTGCAACAGCATGAACAGGAACAGCGTAGCGGCGGAAATCGTCGTCGAATCGGTGATGCTCATGCCCACCGTGTTCACCAGGTATTTCTGCATGTAGGTGGTGTAGGTGTAGAACGCCAGTGTGCCGCCCATGGTCAGGCCGACGACGGTCATCAGCTCCTTGGGATGGCGCATCAGGGTGCGCATGAGGCTTTCTTTGGGTTTGTCCTTCTTGCGGTTGAACGACTCGGTTTCTTCCATCCCGCGACGCAGGAACAGCGCCACCACCGCGCACAATGCACCAATGGCGAACGGGATGCGCCAGCCCCATGCGTGCAGCTGTTCAGTGGTCAGCGTCTGTTGCAGCACAATCAGCACCGCCAGCGCGATGAGCTGGCCGGAGATCAGCGTCACGTACTGGAAGCTGGAGAAAAAGCCCCGGCGTTCTTTGGTCGCCATCTCGCTGAGGTACGTCGCCGAGGTGCCGTACTCGCCACCTACCGACAGGCCTTGTAGCAGGCGGGCGAACACCAGCATGATCGGGGCGCCAACGCCGATGGTTTCATAGCCAGGGGTGAGGGCGATGATCAGCGAACCGAAACACATCAGCAGCACCGACGCCATCAGCGCGGCCTTGCGGCCTTTGCGGTCTGCGTAGAGGCCCATAAGCCAGCCGCCGATGGGGCGCATCAGGAAGCCCACGGCAAAGATCGCGGCGGTATTGAGCAATTGGGCGGTGGTGTCGCCCTTGGGGAAGAAGACTTTGGCGAAGTAGAGGGAGAAGGCGGCGTAGACGTACCAGTCGTACCACTCGACCATGTTGCCGACCGAACCGCTGAAAATGGATTTCAGGCGACTTCCGGTGGTTTTTTCGGCGGCTGGCGTGGCAGCCGTTCCGTGGGAGGCAGAATTGGGGATGGCCATGGGATTTCCTGCAAGTCATTGTTGTTAGAAGGAACGCATCGAGGCGGTCTGACGACAGTGATAGCAGGAGCTGTGCCAACGGCTGAAAGGCCCGGAGTAGAGGGGTTGTCGCGGTCAGGGTAAGCGGAAATCCGCTTGATGTCTGAAACCCATGAGCGAAAATCCGCTCATTCCCCGATCTGACAGGATCGAAGT
>LIDZ01000006.1_pt1 | contig 46723 bp, 45 predicted proteins | sample 644651 | NCBI WGS metagenome assembly LIDZ01 (sample SAMN03856242, study PRJNA289617) | food metagenome | isolation source: wine grapes on drying loft during traditional withering process | host: Vitis vinifera cv. Corvina | place: Italy: Gargagnago di S. Ambrogio di Valpolicella | collected 2014-01 | reverse complement strand
CCATTTGCTAAAGAATTAGGTGGTGCTGGCGGTGACGTATTGTCATACATACTCGCTGTAGAAGAATTATCAAAGGTATGCGCCACAACAGGAGTTATACTTTCAGCCCATACTTCACTTTGTGCGTCATTAATTAATGAATATGGTACACCAGCGCAAAAAGAAAAATATTTAATCCCACTTGCAAAGGGAGAAAAATTAGGAGCTTTCGGCTTAACTGAACCAAATGCAGGAACAGATGCAGCAGGTCAGCAGACAGTAGCAGTTCTTGAGGGAGAACATTATGTTATAAATGGTTCAAAAATATTTATAACTAACGGAGGAGTTGCAGATACATTTGTTATATTTGCGATGACTGATAGAAGTAAAGGAACAAGAGGAATAACTGCATTCATAATTGAAAAAGGATTTAAAGGATTTTCAATAGGTAAAGTTGAAGATAAACTTGGAATAAGAGCTTCATCAACAACTGAACTTATATTTGAAGATATGATAGTTCCAGCAGAAAACATGGTTGGAAAAGAAGGAAAAGGATTTGTAGTAGCAATGAAAACTCTTGACGGAGGAAGAATTGGAGTAGCAGCTCAAGCTTTAGGCATTGCAGAAGGTGCATTCAACGAAGCTAAAGTTTATATGAAGGAAAGAAAACAATTTGGAAGAAGTTTAAGTAAGTTTCAGGGACTAGCTTGGATGATGGCTGATATGGAAGTTTCAATAGAATCAGCAAAACTTCTAGTATATAAAGCAGCATGGAAAAAAGATCAAAAACTTCCATACACAGTGGATGCAGCAAGAGCAAAACTTCATGCTGCTAACGTAGCAATGGATGTAACAACTAAAGCGGTACAATTATTCGGTGGTTATGGATATACTAAAGATTATCCAGTAGAAAGAATGATGAGAGACGCAAAAATAACTGAAATATATGAAGGAACATCAGAAGTTCAAAAACTAGTTATTTCAGGAAACATATTCAAATAATAAGGAGGAAAATACTATGAATATAGTTGTTTGTTTAAAACAAGTTCCAGATACAACAGAAGTTAAAATAGATCCTATAAAAGGAACCCTTATTAGAGAAGGTGTTCCATCGATAATAAATCCAGATGATAAAAACGCTTTAGAAGCAGCATTAGTTTTAAAAGAAAATGCTGGTGCTAAGGTTACAGTAATAACAATGGGACCACCACAGGCACAAAGCGCATTAAGAGAAGCAATAGCTATGGGTGCAGATGAAGCTATACTTATTACTGATAGAGCATTTGCAGGAGCAGATACATTAGCCACTTCAAATGCACTAGCAGGAGCAATTAGAAAACTTGATTACGATATAGTATTTGCTGGAAGACAAGCAATCGATGGAGATACAGCACAGGTTGGACCAGAAATTGCAGAACATCTAGGAATTGCACAAGTTACATATGTTGAAAAGGTAGATGTAACTGGAGACAATGAGGTTACAGTTCAAAAAGCATGGGAAGATGGTTACGAAATAGTTAAAGTTCAGACACCAGTATTACTTACTGCAATAAAGGAATTAAATGTACCAAGATATATGGATGTTAGAAATATATTTGGAGCATTTGATAACGAAATTAAGATATGGACTGCAGATGATATCGATGTAGATAAAGCTCTTCTTGGACTTAATGGATCACCTACAAAGGTTAAAAAATCTGAAACTAAAGCAGCTAAAGGACAGGGCGAAATTGTTAATAAACCTGTTAAGGAAGCAGTAGCTTATGTTATTTCAAAATTGAATGAAAAACATTATATTTAAAATGATATAGGAGGGAGCCCAAATGAATATAGCAGATTACAAAGGTGGAGTATGGGTATTTGCAGAACAAAGAGATGGCCAGCTTCAAAAAGTATCATTAGAACTTTTAGGAAAAGGTAAAGAAGTTGCAGGTAAATTAAACACAAAGCTCGTTGCAGTATTACTAGGAAGTGACACTGAGAAAATTGCTGAAACATTGGTAGCATATGGTGCTGATGAAGTATTAGTTGCTGATAGCAAACTTTTAGGACATTATACAACTGATGCTTATGCAAAAATAATTAGTGAACTTGTAAATGAGAGAAAACCAGAAGTAGTATTAATTGGTGCTACATTTATAGGAAGAGATTTAGGACCAAGACTTGCAGCAAAACTATCAACAGGTTTAACTGCTGATTGTACTGCACTAGATATTGATTCTGAGAATAGTAACCTTTTGGCTACAAGACCAGCTTTTGGTGGAAATCTTATGGCTACAATAGTTTGTGCGGATCATAGACCACAAATGGCTACAGTTAGACCAGGAGTTTTCTCAAAACTTGAAAAAGATGATTCAAAGGTAAATGCATCAAAAATAGAAAAAGTGTCATTTGATTTAGTAGATAGTGACATTAGAACTAAAGTTCAAAAGGTTGTAAAACTTGCTAAAGATATTGAAGATATATCGGAAGCCAAAATTATAGTTGCTGGTGGTAGAGGTGTTGGCACTAAAGAAAATTTTGAGCTATTAGATGAGCTTGCAAAAGTTGTTGGTGGATCAATAGGAGCTTCAAGAGCAGCAATTGAAAAAGAATGGGTTGATAAAGATTTACAGGTTGGCCAAACCGGGAAAACTGTAAGACCAGTAGTTTATATAGCTTGTGGTATTTCAGGAGCACTTCAACATCTTGCTGGAATGGAAGAAAGTGACTACATAATAGCTATAAACAAAGATGAAAGTGCACCAATGATGAAACTTGCAGATCTTGCTATAGTTGGAGACTTAACTAAAGTAATACCTGAATTAATAGCACAAATAAAAGTAGCTAAAAATAAATAAAAATAAATTTAGGAGGTAATTTAATATGAAAAAAGTATGTGTGCTTGGTGCTGGAACAATGGGAGCTGGAATTGCTCAAACTTTTGCAACAAAAGGTTTTGAAGTTGTACTTAGGGATATAAAAGATGAATTTGTTGAAAGAGGATTAAATACAATCAATAAAAATTTATCTAGACTAGTTTCAAAAGAGAAAATAACAGAAGAAACAAAAAATGAAATATTAACAAGAATTACTGGAACAGTTGACCTTAATGAGGCAGCTGATTGCGATCTTGTTGTTGAAGCAGCAGTTGAAATTATGAAGATTAAAAAAGAAATATTTGTAGACCTAGATAATATTTGTAAACCAGAAGCTATATTAGCTTCAAATACATCTTCATTGTCAATCACTGAGGTTGCAGCAGCAACTAAGAGACCTGATAAGGTTATTGGTATGCATTTCTTCAACCCAGCTCCAGTAATGAAACTTATAGAAGTTATAAAAGGAATGGCTACATCAGAAGAAACATTTGAGGCTGTTAAGGCTATCAGTGTTGAACTTGGTAAAGAGCCAGTTGAAGTTAAAGAAGCTCCAGGATTTGTTGTAAATAGAATATTAATACCAATGATCAACGAAGCAATTGGTATCTTTTCAGAAGGAATTGCTTCTGCAGAAGATATAGATACTGCTATGAAACTTGGAGCTAATCACCCAATGGGACCTTTAGCTTTAGGAGACCTTATTGGACTTGATGTCTGTTTAGCTATAATGGATGTATTATTTAATGAAACAGGAGATACAAAATATAGAGCTAACCCACTTCTTAGAAAGTATGTAAGAGCTGGATGGCTTGGAAGAAAATCTAAAAAAGGTTTCTTCGAATATACAAGATAATAATGAATACAGAAAAGAGCACTGCCATAAGGTAGTGCTCTTTTTTTATTGCAAAGGATTTGTACTATTTAAGATTAAATACTTTATTAACTTCTTCAACTTTTCCATATAATAATATGTTGTCACCATTTTCTAGGATATAGTCCCTTTTTGGAAAGCCGATGAAGTGATTTCCCTTGTCAATGTTTAATATAATTATTTTATGCGGTTTTAAATTTGAGTTCATTAAGGAGACTCCAATTAAAGTTGAATCGTTTTCTAAAGTGATGTTAAAAACGCCATAACCTTTTGCACGATTAATCAATTTGTACATTTTGTGTTGTGATTTGAAAGGACGTTTTAATAAGATCTTTTCAATTATATTATCTAAAACTCTCAAAAATATTTTGTTCTTTAATAGAAATAAAGCAATTATAAAGAAGCATAATAAAATTATAACGTTTTCAATAGATAGTGAAGTTCTTATTATGTTAATTAAAAATGAAATACCAGTTAGATATCCAATATATCCAATAATCATAACGCCTTGTGCTAGTTTTCTTCTTGAAGGATGTTGTGTTATGAGTTCGGACTCTTTAGTTGTAAAACCTGAACTTGTTAGTAGTGATATGACTTGAAATCTTGCTTTTTCTTCTGGTAGTCCTGTAAGTTTAAACATAACGGTTGTGATTTCAATTATAAGGAAAAATATAAAGCATAAAAATAAGAAATATAATATCATAAGAATACACCTACTTAATTAAAATAATTTAAAACATATGTATAGTGTACTATTACAAAATAATATTTACAAATTTTGTAGCGGTATAAGTTGTTCTACTTAGAATCTATTAATTATGATTTTCATATGATATAATTCACTCAGGAGAGTTTGTAGCAATGGTATTAAGGGGGGGGAATAGTGATTAAAAATAAAATCATTTTTTTTGATATTGATGGAACTCTAATAGCATATGATGGAGAAAAATCGGTTATGCCAGAAAGCACAAAATTGGCTATAAAAAAGCTAAGAGAAAATGGACATCTTGTATTTATTTCTAGTGGACGTCCAATAAGATTTATTATTCAAGAGTTTAGAGGTATGTTTGATGGATTTATATGTGGAAACGGTACATACCTTATTTATAAAGGAAAATGGATTTTCATGATACTATTGCCTTTGGTGATGGTAAAAATGACATTAGTATGCTTAAAAGTGTAAAAACTGGGATTGCCATGGGCAATGCGGTGGATGAATTAAAAGAAATAGCTACTTTTGTTACAGAAAATGTTCTAGATGATGGAATTTTTAAGGCATTAGATAAACTACATTTAATATGATTGCATAGTGTAGCAAAAAAATTTGACTATATATAAAATAATAGTCTATAATTATGTACAAAATGGCAAGTATTTATATCTTAATTGTTTATGAATGTGTAATTAATATAGAATTTAATAAGACGGAGGCTAACATGTTTAAAATACTAAATAAAAAGAATATAACACAGGATGTATACATAATAAAAATTTATGCCCCTAGAGTTGCAAAATCCATCTTACCTGGACAGTTTGTTATAGTTAGAGTGGATGAAAAGGGTGAAAGAACACCTTTTCCAGTATGTGGATTTGATGTGGAAGATGGATCTGTTAGTATTGTTTTTAAAACTACAGGAATTACTGGCAGTGATCTTATTAAACTAAGTGTTGGAGATAATATACAGGATTTTGTAGGGCCAATAGGGCATGCATCTCCTCTAATAGATAAAGTTAATACGCTAAAAAATGTACTTTTTGTTGCAGATGATTTAGGATTTGCAAGGATTTTCACAGAAGTATTTTGGCTAAATAAAAATAACATTACAAGTGATGCCATAATTAGTTTTGATACTACGGATGTAGAATATAGAGATAAAATAGGATCAGTTTGCAGAGATTTGATAGAGGTACAAAGTGATATATCAGATATAAGCAGTGAGGTAATAAAAAAATTAGAAGGCAATATAAATTATGATATAGTAGTTGCAATTGGTTCTACGCCAATGATGAGAGAGGTAGCCAAGATTACAAAGAACAAAAATATTCAATCTATAGTTAGTTTAACAACTTTAATATTGGATGGAACTGGAATGTGTGGGGCATGTAGACTTACAATTGGAGGAGAAGTTAAATTTGTTTGTCAGGATGGTCCAGAATTCGATGCACATCTTGTTGACTACGATGAGGTTTTAAGGCGACAAAAATTATATTCAACATATGAGGCAAAAGAGAAGTTTAGGTTAGAAAATGGTAAAGAAACCGAAGCAGCAACCGGTTTGGAGGTTGAGTAAAATGGATAGAATGAAAAGGACACCTGTACGTGAACAGAACATATCTAAAAGAATAAAAAACTTTAATGAGGTATCACTGGGATATAATGAAGAAGAAGCCATTACTGAAGCAAATAGATGCCTTCAGTGTAAAAAACCAATGTGTATTGGTAAGTGTCCGGTAAATAATAAAATACCAAGTTTTATTAAGGCAATTAAAGAGAAGGATTTTGAAGGTGCAGCAAAAATAATAGCAGAAACAAGTACACTACCTGCTATATGTGGAAGAGTATGTCCACAAGAACTTCAATGTGAGGGTGGCTGTATATTAGGTATAAAAGGTGAACCAATAGCCATTGGAAATTTAGAGAGATTTGTGGCGGATTGGTGCAGAGAAAATGAAATTGATATTAGCACTAAAGCAAAAAGTAATGGCAAAAAAGTTGCAGTGGTGGGAAGTGGTCCTGCAGGCATCACATGTGCGGGGGATCTAGCAAAACTAGGTTACCAAGTTACTATTTTTGAAGCTTTACATGAGCTCGGAGGTGTACTTGCATGGGGAATACCTGAATTTGTACTTCCAAAATCTACTGTAGTTAAGCATGAAATAGATAATATTAAAAAGCTAGGGGTAAAAATAGAGACTGATGTTATAGTTGGAAAAACAGTTACAATAGATGAGCTTTTAGGTGAAGAAGGTTTTAAAGCGGTGTTTATTGGAACAGGAGCAGCAACACCTAATTTTATGGGTATACCTGGGGAAAACTTAAATGGTGTGCTTACATCAAATGAGTTTCTTACAAAAAACAATTTAATGAAAGATTACAGAGATGATTATAAAACACCACTAGTTATTGGTAAAAAAGTAGCTGTTGTTGGTGGTGGCAATGTAGCAATTGATGCAGTTAGAACTGCCATTAGACTTGGTTCAGATGCTTACCTTATATATAGAAGGTCAGAGGCAGAATTACCTTCAAGAGTTGAAGAAGTTAAATTTGCTAAAAATGAGGGCGCTGAATTTCATTTATTAACAAATCCAACAGAAATATTAAGTGATGAAAATGGATGGGTTAGTGGAATAAAGTGTATTAAAATGGAACTAGGCGATCCGGATGAATCTGGTAGAAGAAGTCCTATTCCAATTAAAAATTCGGAGTTTGTACTAGATGTAGATATGGTAATTATGGCTATAGGTTCTAGGGCGGATACTAAGATTAAAGATACAACAAAGGGACTAGATGTAAATAGAAAAAACCTTATAAAAGTTGAGGAAGAAACAGGAAGAACATCTAAAAGCCGAGTATATGCAGGTGGTGATATAGTTTCAGGACCTGCCACAGTAATACTTGCCATGAGTGCAGGAAAAAAGGCGGCAAAAGCAATACACAAGGATTTAAGTAGTGAAAATAAGGAATCTTAAGAAAAAAATAGACTAGAAAGCTTTTATCTTTTTAGATTCCTATATGAGGTGATTTTTTGCTTTTAGAATATGTAAAAAAATACTATAATAAAGAATATAATTTAAATTGTGCAGAAACCATAATGTATGCAGCAAACGATGCTTATAGTTTAAATTTGGACAAAAATACATTAAGGACTATGTCTGCCTTTGGCGGGGGCATGTGTATTGGAGATACATGTGGAGCTATTACAGGAGCACTTGCTGTACTTGGTATAATATTCACAAAGCAGAGATCACATGAAAGTGACAAGATAAAAAAAATAACTGCTGAATTTTTTAATAAATTCAATGTGATATTAGGCATGCAAAATTGTATTGAATTGAAGAATGAATATTATAGTGCTGATCAAAGGTGCAGTAAGTTGCTGTATACTTCAGCAGAAATTTTGGAACAATTGGTCAAAGAATATAAGGCTCTTTAAAAAAATAGCGGGCAAATCTAAATATTGAATTTGTCTGCTTTTTTTATTATGCCAATAGAAAAGAGGAAAACTATGGATTTTCAAAAGGCTCAGGGTTTTAAAGATTATGTGGTGGTTAAAAATATCAAAAATTTTGAATTAGATCATGTTTTTGAGTGCGGACAATGTTTTAGATGGAATAAAACTGAAACTGGAAGTTTTATTGGCGTTGCTTATGGCAAAGTGATTGAAGTTGAGAAAAGTGGGGATGATTTAATAATCCATAATACAACAATAGAAGAATTCAACACAATTTGGCGTGAATATTTTGATTTGAGCAGAGACTACGCAGAAATAAAAAAGGAGCTTAGCAAAGATGCTTTATTAAAAAAGTCTGTAGACTTTGGTAATGGTATAAGATTATTAAAGCAGGAACATTTTGAACTATTATTATCATTTATAATATCATCAAATAATAGGATACCTATGATCAAAAGGGCTATAGCAACTATAAGTGAGAAGTGGGGAGAAAAAATAGAATATAAAGGTATTGCCTATTATTCATTTCCGACTATAGAAAACCTTAAGACTAAAACTTTAGAAGATTTTCAAAATTGCAGTATTGGCTTTAGAGCTAAATATATTAATGATACATGTCAAAAGGTTTACGAAAATAATGGGGTATTAGATAACATATGCAGTTTAGATGACAATGAATGTCATATTGAACTACAAAAATTTATGGGTGTAGGTCCAAAAGTAGCAGATTGTATAATGTTATTCTCTATGCAAAAATATTCAGCATTTCCTGTAGATGTATGGGTAAAAAGAGCAATGATGCACTTTTATGTGGCACCAGATGTTTCACTTAAAAGAATAAGAGAATTTGGAAGAGATAAATTTGGTGAATTATCAGGTTTTGCTCAACAATATCTTTTTTATTATGCTAGGGAAAATAATATAGAGGTGTAATCAATTAAGATGTATAAAGATTGGATGTGTTTGAAATCAATAACGTAAATTCTCAGTTTGCTATTTCTTTAATAATCATAGCAATAGGATATACATTCAAAAGATTGAATTTAATAAAAGAAGAAGATGGAGATGGAATGGCAAGAATTCTATTTAACATCACTCTTCCAGCACTGATTTTCGTTACATTTAATTCAATGAAGTTAGAACATTCGCTAATTCTGCTTACTATAATAGGTGCTGTTTATGGTATTATAATGTCATTTATAGGGGTATATATTTTTAGAAAAGAACAAAGAAATATGAGAGGAACTTTAGCTATGTTAGTTCCTGGTTTTAACATAGGACTGTTCGCATATCCTCTTATCCAAGCAATCTGGGGAAACAATGGATTAAAATATATTGGTATGTTTGATATGGGCAACTCACTTACAATGTTTGTTTTCTGCTATATAATTGCAGCTTATTTTTCAAATTCTGAAACAAAAATAGGAGTAAAAGAAATTGTAAAAAAATCATTTGCTTCAATTCCACTTATGGCTTATATAATTACACTAATGGTTAATTTAGCTGGACTTCATTTTCCAGCACCTTTTATAAGTGTTTGTGGAATAATTTCTAAGGCAAACATGCCATTATCGCTTTTACTACTTGGCGTATTCTTAAATTTTTCCATAAAAAAGTCATATTATAAAAATATAATAAAAATTTTGGCCATGCGTTATGGTATTGGACTAGTCCTTGGAATTATATTGTTCAAAATTTTGCCTTTTAATGCCATGTTTCGCTATACTGTACTTATAGGATTGTGTCTTCCAATTGGAATGGCAGTTATACCTTATGCAGTACAATTTAATTATGACAAAAAACTAGTGGGTACACTATGTAATATAACTATGATATTGAGCTTTGCACTTGTATGGATTATCATTGCTCTGTGAATTTTTTAAGTAGCATTTTATATGCCAAAAGATAAATTACTCCAGAAGTAAAACTAAGTATGATTATAAACACAAAACAGTGCATAAAAAATTTTTGAGGAAGCATTAAGATTACGGGATCTTTTAGAGGGTCAAATAACCAAAGTGTATTATGGAAAACTATATTATGAAAAATAGTAAATGTTTTATCAAAATTTATAAGTGATAGTGGTAGTAAAGCTGATGGCAAGGCCAGTAGCATAATTCCAGCTATCTTTAAATATAAAAATTGTTTAAATTTACTTGTAATTATTATAGTAAGTATTAATAAAAATATAGAGCAAAGAAATATAAAATTTAGACTTTTAAAAACATGTCTAACCTCAGCAAAATGTATTATAGCATCTTTAGATGAGGAAAGAGTTGGTAGTTTAAACTTATTGGTATTATTTTTGTGTAAATAATCAATAATATAGCTGTAGTTACTTTTTATTGAAGTTAAGGAGAGGTTTGAACTTTCTTCTATATTTAAATCCACAATATCATAATAATAAAGTGGTTTGAAATTATAAACTATTTTTATGGAACTAACAAATGTAAACAAAACGAGAAGAACAGCTGTTAAAATTTCAAATAAAAAAACTATTTTTTTCAATATTATCACCCCATAGCATGTCTATTAATAAGTATTGACATTTTTCTCAAAAAACTTTCATGAAAAGATTTAACCTAATTAAATAACCACGTAGCACATAATTTTTGCAAAAATTATGAAATATATAGCAAATGGATAATATATTAACCTAGGATGATATAAATAGACTACACTGCTATAATCAGCTCTATTACTTAAAATAAGGAAGTTGATTATTTACATGGTATTAATTATCATAATAATTGTATTAGCACTCAACAATAGTGAGTGCTAACAGAGAATATGATTTGTTTTTTAATATATGAGGAGGGTTTAGAGATGAAAATTAGACCACTTGGAGACAGAGTTGTAATTAAAAGATTAGAAGCAGAGGAAACAACAAAAAGCGGTATTGTACTGACAGGATCTGCAAAGGAAAAGCCACAAATGGCTGAAGTTGTTGCAGTTGGACCTGGTGGCTATGTTGATGGAAAAGAAGTTAAAATGGAACTTAAGGTAAATGACAGAGTGTTCTTTTCAAAATATGGTGGAAATGAAGTTAAACTAGATGGTGAAGAGTATTTGATATTAAAACAAGACGATATTTTAGGTGTAGTAGAAGAATAATTGTAAGAATAATTAGAAAAATATAAATTTGAATTTAAATATTATTGGAGGGATTTTGAGATGGCTAAAAGTGTATTATTAGGTGAAGAAGGCAGAAGGGCTATGCAAAAAGGCGTAGACAAACTTGCTAATATAGTTAAAGTAACTTTAGGACCAAAGGGAAGAAATGTAGTATTAGATAAGAAATTCGGATCACCATTAATTACAAACGATGGTGTTAGTATTGCTAGAGAGATAGAGCTAGAGGATCCATATGAAAACATGGGAGCACAACTTGTAAAAGAAGTTGCTACAAAGACGAATGATGTAGCTGGAGACGGTACTACTACAGCTACACTACTTGCTCAAGCAATAATTAGAGAAGGCCTTAAGAATGTAACTGCTGGTGCAAACCCAATTCTTATAAGAACAGGAATAAGAAAAGCAGTTGTAGCTGCAGTTAAGGAACTAGAGAAATTATCTAAACCTGTAAACGGTAAAGAGGATATAGCTAGAGTTGCAGCAATATCAGCAGCAGATCCTGAAATTGGAAAACTTATTGCTGATGCAATGGAAAAAGTTGGTAAGGAAGGCGTTATTACCGTAGAAGAATCTAAATCAATGGGAACAGAACTTGACATAGTTGAAGGTATGCAATTTGATAGAGGATACTTAAGCCCTTACATGGCTACTGATACTGAAAAGATGGAAGCTAATTTAGATGATCCATTTATATTAATAACTGATAAAAAGATAGCTAGCATTCAAGATATACTTCCAATCTTAGAGCAGATAGTTCAGCAGGGAAAGAAGCTTTTGATAATAGCTGAAGATATAGAAGGAGAAGCTCTTGCAACTCTTGTTGTTAATAAACTAAGAGGTACTTTCACTTGCGTTGCAGTTAAAGCACCAGGTTTTGGAGATAGAAGAAAAGAAATGCTTACAGATATAGCTACTTTAACAGGTGGTGAAGTAGTTTCTGAAGAATTAGGAAGAGAACTTAAAGATGTTACTTTAGATCTTCTAGGAAGAGCTGAAAGCGTTAAAATTACTAAAGAAAATACTACAGTTGTCAATGGAAAAGGCGATAAGATTGCAATCCATGATAGAGTAGCACAAATTAAAACTCAGATTGAAGATACAACTTCAGATTTTGATAAAGAAAAACTTCAAGAAAGACTTGCTAAACTTGCAGGAGGAGTTGCCGTAGTTAAAGTAGGAGCTGCAACTGAAACTGAACTTAAAGAGAGAAAATTAAGAATAGAAGATGCTCTTGCGGCAACTAAGGCTGCTGTTGAAGAAGGTATTGTACCAGGTGGTGGTACTGCCTATGTTAATATACTTCCAGAAATCAGTAAGATTACTGATGAAGAACCAGATATTCAGGTTGGTATTAACATAATAATAAAAGCTCTTGAAGAACCAGTTAGACAAATAGCTACTAATGCTGGACTTGAAGGTTCAGTTATAATAGAAAAAGTTATACACAGTGCAAAAGGAATTGGTTTTGATGCTTTACGTGAAAAATATGTAGATATGATTGGTGCCGGTATAGTTGATCCTACTAAGGTTACTAGATCAGCACTTCAAAATGCAGCATCCGTTGCATCAACTTTCTTAACAACAGAAGGTGTTGTAGCAGATATTCCAGATAAGAATCCAGCTCCAATGGGTGGCGCACCAGGAATGGGCGGAATGGAAGGAATGTATTAATTTTTTTAAATAAGAAGTGTCTCGCATGGAAGTTCTTGCGGGATACTTTTTTTAGTTTTTGCTTATTATAATATATTCCATGGAAAAATGCCATATTGTTATAATGAACCTAAAAAATATTATTATTTATATAGAAATTATTATAATAAGGTATCAGACTGTTAAATATTAAGACTGCTAAATTATCTAAAAATGCACATATGGAAGTATTTTCAATTGACAAATCTCCGTATTTTACATAAAATAGTCCTAATATAGAGAAATAAAATTCAATGAATAACTCGTATATACCTTGAATAAGGCAAGGAGTATCTACCGGAAGCCGTAAATTTCTGACTATGAGTGATTTTTATGTGTGCCTATTGAGTTATTTTGAGGCGTGCTAATTTTCACTCCGTGAAATTAGTGCGCTTTTTTGTTTATCTAAAAATATAAATAATGAAGGGAAGTTGCTAACAAATGGCTATAATTCTAAAACAAGCTTATACTTTTGATGATGTACTACTAATACCAAATAAATCTGAAATCCTTCCAAGAGATGCGGATCTTAGAACTAATTTGACGAAAACTATTAAATTAAACCTTCCAATAATGAGTGCTAGTATGGATACTGTTACTGAATCTAAAATGGCAATTGCCATGGCAAGAGAAGGCGGAATAGGGATTATTCATAAAAATATGAGTATTGCAGAACAGGCATCTGAAGTAGATAGGGTAAAAAGACAGGAAAATGGAGTAATCAAAAATCCTTTTTCATTAGCACCAGAAAACACAATTGAACAAGCGCTAGAATTAATGTCTAGATATAGAATATCAGGAGTACCAATAACTGTTGACGGTAAGTTAGTTGGTATAATTACCAATAGAGATATAGTGTTTGAAACTAATTATACTAGATTAATTTCGGAAGTAATGACTAAAAAGAATCTAATTACTTCTGTTGAAGGAACTACATTAGATGAAGCAAAGAAAATATTAAAAGAACATAAAATAGAAAAGCTTCCTTTAGTAGATAATAATAATAACTTAAAAGGACTTATTACAATAAAAGATATTGAAAAAGTAAAAGCATTTCCAAATGCCGCTAAAGATTCACAGGGAAGACTTCTTTGTGGGGCTGCAGTAGGAGTAACTAAGGATATGATGGAAAGAGTAGATGCACTTGTAGAGGCTCATGTAGATGTAATAACACTAGATACTGCTCATGGACATTCAAAGGGAGTAATGGATGCTGTAAGAACAGTAAAGACTAAATATCCGGACCTTCAAATAATAGCCGGTAATATTGCAGTAGCCGATGCTGTAACAGATTTAATTGAAGCTGGGGCAGATGCTGTAAAAGTTGGTATTGGACCAGGATCAATATGTACAACAAGAGTAGTTGCAGGTGTGGGAGTACCTCAACTTACAGCAGTTATGGATTGCGTTGAAGCTGCTAAAGGATCTGGAGTACCTGTTATTGCCGATGGTGGTATAAAGTTTTCAGGAGATATAGTGAAAGCTCTAGCTGCTGGTGCTAAGGTAGTAATGCTTGGTTCGTTGTTTGCAGGTTGTGAGGAAGCACCAGGAGAAATAGAAATGTATCAAGGAAGAAGTTATAAAGTGTATAGAGGTATGGGTTCACTTGCTGCAATGGCAAATGGGAGTAAAGATAGATATTTCCAAGAAGGTAACAAGAAACTTGTACCTGAAGGCGTAGAGGGAAGAGTACCATTCAAAGGATCTGTTTTAGATACAATCTATCAACTTGTTGGTGGAATTAAATCAGGAATGGGATATTTAGGAGCAAAAACTTTTAATGAATTAAATGAAAAGGCTATATTTGTAGTTCAAACTTCATCAGGACTAAGAGAAAGTCATCCACATGATATTTCTATAACAAAAGAAGCACCAAACTACAGTGTCAATCAATAGGGCATCATCAAAAAAATACCTTCTGGGAGGAAACTATGAAAAGAGAATTGGTTTTAGTTATAGATTTTGGGGGTCAGTATAATCAGCTTATCGCAAGAAGAGTCAGAGAAAACAAAGTATACTGTGAAATAGTTCCATATACCTTTACTGCTGATATGATTAAGGAAAAGAATCCAAAAGCTATTATTTTAACAGGGGGACCTAACAGCGTATATGGTGATGGTTCACCTCAAATTGATAAAAAAATATTGGAACTTGGAGTGCCAGTGCTTGGAATATGTTATGGTCATCAATTAATAACTCATGCGCTAGGTGGAAAAGTTCAGAATGCTGAAATTAGAGAATATGGAAAGACTTCACTTGAAATTACAGAAGATTGTAAAATATTTGAAGGCATTGAAAAGAAAAATACTGTATGGATGAGTCATACAGATTTTGTTTCAGAAGCGCCAAAAGGTTTTAAAACCATTGCACATACTAATGAATGTCCAGTTGCTGCAATGGCAAATGAAGAAAAAAATATATTTGGGGTTCAATTCCATCCAGAAGTAGAACATACTAGTTTTGGTAGAAAACTTATATCAAACTTTCTATTTAAGGTTTGTAAGCTAAGCGGAGATTGGTCTATGACTTCATTTGCCGAAGAAAAAATTCAAGCAGTTAAAGACATAGTTGGTGATAAAAAAGTTATATGTGCTCTTTCTGGAGGGGTTGACTCATCTGTTGCAGCAGTTCTTGTTCACAAAGCAATAGGAAAACAACTTACTTGTATATTTGTAGATCATGGTCTTCTTAGAAAAGATGAGGGCGATCAGGTTGAAAAGGTATTTAGAGAGCAGTTTGACATAAACCTTATAAGAGTTAATTGTAAAGATAAATTTCTTGAAAAACTCAAAGGGGTAAGTGATCCTGAAAAGAAGAGAAAGATAATTGGAGAAGGTTTCATAAGGATATTTGAAGAAGAAGCTAAAAAGCTAGGCGATATAGGATATCTGGTACAGGGAACAATTTATCCTGATGTAGTTGAAAGCGGTACTGCTACGTCAGCTACTATAAAAAGTCATCACAATGTTGGTGGACTTCCAGAAGATATGAAATTCAAACTTATAGAACCACTAAGAGAATTATTTAAGGATGAGGTTAGAGCTGTAGGAGAAGAATTAGGAATTCCTCATAAACTAGTTTGGAGACAGCCATTCCCAGGACCAGGTCTTGGAATCAGAGTTCTTGGTGAAATTACAGAAGAAAAATTAGAGATTGTTAGAGAAGCAGACTCAATCTTTAGAGAAGAAGTTGCAAATGCAAATCTTGATGAAAGTATTTGGCAGTACTTTGCATGTTTACCTAATATCAGATCCGTTGGAGTTATGGGAGATGAAAGAACATATTGTAGCACAATAGCTTTAAGAGCAGTAACAAGCTCTGACGCAATGACTTGTGACTGGGCTAGAATACCCTATGAAGTATTAGATATAGTCTCAAGAAGGATTGTAAATGAAGTTAAAGGTGTAAACAGGATTGTGTATGATATAACAAGTAAGCCACCAGCTACAATTGAGTGGGAATAAGTTAAGAATCCTTTGTAAGCCTTATAAATAAGGAATTTACAAATTTAATTAATCAAAAACGTACTAATATAGATCATTAAGTTTATTTGCAACAACATCACCTTTGTTAGGATATAGATGAGAGTATGCGTCAAGAGTTGTTTGTACTTTTTCATGTCCTAACCTTTCTGAAATTAAAAGTGGAGTAAATCCCAATTCGATAAGCAGAGATGCATGAGAGTGCCTTAAATCATGTGTGCGAATTGGCTTTACTCCACCTTTTTTGCATTTTGGCCTTTATTTTTTTATATAAAAAAGCGTACAACTTGGTGCACTTTGCAAAGATTTATAGTGTATATTCCAATAAAATAAATACAACAAATTATTTAAAATATGGTTACATTGTGATATTATTGTAATAGACAAATTTATTATTGGAGGATTGGTTAACGTGGATAGCAGTAATAATGAATGTGAAAATAAAATGAAAAGTTTGTGTGGCAATATGATTTATTTGCTAGATAAACTCCATGAAAACGGTTCAATAAGTGACGAGGAATACGAAAAACTTACATATGAAAAGAAAAGATTTCTGAATAATATACAAAATAAGTAAATATAAATTCATTAAGTTATTACCAGAGTAAAATTAGTAGTTGTAATATAAAAAATGAGAGGATTTTGTTAGTTTATTATTATTGTATTAATTAAAGAAATTATTCAATAGTGGTCTAAAAACGTTTATAAAACAATATAATGTATAAAAACATTAAATAACAATAAATGTTGCAATTTCCATTTTATTATTGTATAATATATACATATATATAGAATATTGTGGGAAAAGGTGATGCAATGAAATTTTTAACGACGGGAGAGAAAGTCAAAAAATTAAGAGAACAATTAAAGTTGACACAAGAAGACATGCAATCAGAAAGGGTTACTAGAGGACTTATAAGTATGGTTGAAACGGGTAGAAGAGAAGTAACCTATGGTACAGCAGTAAAACTTGCTGAAAAATTTAACGAAAAAGCTGAAGAACTTAACATTATAATGAATATTGATGAAGCGTATTTAATGCGTTCCCAAGCTGAAGATGCTGAAATTTACTGTTTAAACAAGCTTAAAAATGATGACATAACAAAAAATACAATTGATGAAATTTTTCAATTAGCAGAGGAATACGAGTTAATAAAAGTTAAGGCAAAAGCATATTGCGGACTAGGTGAAATTTATTTCAAAGAAAAAGAATTTGAGGTAGCTTGCGATATTTATAAAAAGGCTAGGGCGATATACATAAATATTGAGGAAAATGAAAAACTAGGTTATGTTTATTGGAGGTTGGGTGTTTTTAATGCAGACGATTTGAAATATGATACAGCCGTTGAATATTATCAATTAAGTCAATATTACTGCTCCCAATATAGTGATTATGAAACAAGAAAATTATGTTTATATTCTTTAGCAAATAGCTATAAAAAACTAAATAAAATAGATTTAGCTTTAGAAACTATTGAAAGATTTTTATCCGTATGCGATGAGCAAAACGACTATAGACTTTATATCTATGCTAAAGGTATAAAAGCTACTTGTTATGAATCTAAAGGTGAATATGATAAATCTATAAAGATATATAAATTTTTGATTACTAAAATTTCAGATGATAAAAGTATCTTTCTAGGTTATATATATAATAATTTAGGTTTGAATTATTGTCATAAAAACGATTTCAAAGAGAGTATAAAATATTTTGAAATGGCTGAGAAATTTAGGAATGACATTGATAAATCAAACTTAGCGGCTACGCTTATAGAAAAATCAGAAGTTTTATTAAAGCAAAATCTAATTGATGAAGCAATTAAGACTATTGAATTAGGCACTAACTATGCAAAACAATATAAAGATTTAGAATATTTATTAAATGGCAATTATCTATTAGGAAAAATCTACGATAAAATAAAAGATAATGAGAATTTAGAGAAGGTTTATCTTGAAACTATTGAGTTAGTAAAGAACACTGAAAATAATGACAAGCTCAAAACAGTTTACAATGAGCTAGCTATTATATATTTAAATCAAAATAAGATAGACATGTGTAAAAAATATTTGTTATTATCAAAAAAATTAAATTAATTGGAGGTTTTACTATGAAAAACAAACTAATAAAAACTTTGGCTATGGCATTAGGAGGTTTAATGCTGACACTAACAATATCCATGGGGGCATTAAATCATAGTACAACAAATACAAATACTCATGTTGTACATGTTGATCAGGATATGCCAAACAGCTAAAGAAATATATCATTAAAAGGAGGAGTTGTTTGAAGGAGTTATATTCATACAACTCCTTTTCTTATGGTAAATTAAGTAGATATAAATTTAAATCCTGAACGTAATACTGTGGGCTTTATTATTAAGAACTAATTTATAGAGCGTTAACATTATGAGTTGAAATGCTTTATGCAACAATATATCAATTAAATTGTTTACTAATATATTGACATCATTAATCATTGTAGTAAAATATTACTATAAAATAATGTTAGGATGTGAAGATATGTCGAATGTTCTTTTCTTAAATGTTCCTGCTTATGGTCATGTTAATCCCACACTAGGACTTGTAGATGCATTAGTAAAACAAGGTGAGAGTGTAACTTATTTTTGCACTGATGAATTCAAGAATGAAATTGAAAGTGCTGGTGCCCATTTTATAAGCTACAGTAAAGAGACAAACCCATTGACAAAAAAAAGAAAGATTACATCTGAAATGAATATTGGTGATTTTTTAGATCAGAGAAGTGAGATACTTAATTCAAGCGATGCTATTATAAAAGATATTTTGGATAAGATTAAAGATTTAGAATTTGATTATATTATTTATGCAGCAATGTTCCCATATGGAAATATAATTGCTCAAATATTAGAAATACCGTCTATTTCATCATTTGCAGTATTTGCTACTCAAAAGGAACTGATGGCTCAAAAAAAAGAATCTATGGATATGAGTTTATTAAAAAATCATCCAATTAATGATATTTACAAAAAAGTTTCAAAGCAATTAAAACAACACTATAATGTGCAATTGCCTAGTAACATGCTTGAATTGTTTTTCAATAAAGGTGATATTAATATTGCTTATACTTCTAAATATTTCGTTTCACATATTGATTATTATGATGATAGTTTTAAGTTTATAGGTCCGCCAATATATGATAGAAAAGAAAATTTAGATTTCCCATTTGAAAAATTAGAAGGAAAGAAAGTAATTTATATTTCATTAGGTACTGTTTTTAACAATACTAGTAGTAGGCTTTATGATATATTCTTTAAAAGCTTTGCTAATATTGAGGCGATTGTAGTTATGACTGCGTACAAGGTAGATTTATCTGGATTTGATATACCAAGGAATTTCATTGTTAGGAATTATGTTCCACAATCAGAAATTCTAAAGTATACTGATGTTGCCATCACTCATGCTGGAATGAACAGCACAAGTGATTTAATATATAATAATGTACCTTTTGTAGCAATACCTATAAGTGCAGATCAACCATATATGGCAGGAAGAGCTTCAGAGCTTGGAGCAACTATTTCTCTTGATAAAGACAAGCTGACTCCAGAAATTTTAAAGAATTCGGTTAATGAAGTTTTAAATGATCCAAGTTATCTTGAAAACATTAAAAAGATAAGTAGCTCTTTTAAACAAACAGGGGGATATAAAAAAGCGGTTGAAGAGATTTTTAAGTTAAAAAAAGAAAAACATATTTTTGCTTAAAAACATAAAGTGTACTTTATGATACTCAACTGCATTTTTAAATAGGTTTACAGCAGAATAGGAATAATCACCTAGGTTTTATTTGCTCTTGTTAAATCATTCCCAAAAGTAATGTGTGAAATTAATAAATTTTGGGGTTATGTTTTTCATATAAAAAGAACGCACCTTTGGTACGTTCTTTTTGGATGAGCATTATAAAATTTGTCTATTTAAATTATTGCCATACTAACAAGAAAATACCTCTTTATAATTATATAGGCAATTTCCAATACAAAACTCGGCTTACAGACGTGCTCGTCCATTGAAAATACTAGGGTAATAGCTTGGTGCTTTTTATTTTGCCACCGAAAAGACTACTTAACTTTTCAGTGGCATTTTTCTGCATTAACTAATACATCAGGGCTTAAAAAAATAGTATGTTTATGAACTCATAAAAGATCCGCCATCTACATGGAGTATCTGCCCAGTTACATAGCTTGAATCTTCGGAAGCTAGATATACATATGTTGGTGCTAATTCATAAGGCTGACCAGCCCTTTTCATAGGTGTATTTGCACCAAGAGTTGTAATTACTTCTGCAGGATAACTGGCAGGTTGAAGTGGAGTCCAAATGGGTCCAGGCGCGACTCCATTAACTCTTATTCCTTTAGATACAAGAGAAAGAGCTAATGATCGAGTAAAGCTTACAATGGCACCTTTTGTACTAGAATAATCTATAAGTATCTTATTTCCTAGATAAGCAGTAACAGAAGTTGTATTTATAATTGTACTGCCGCATTTAAAGTGTGGAAGAACTGCTTTAGTAACATGAAACATGGGATATATATTTGTTCTAAAAGTATCATCTAGTTGCTGGGCTGATATGTCTTCAAGTTTATTTTGCGGAAATTGTACTCCAGAATTATTAACTAATATATCTATATGATTAAAAACTGATAGGGTTCTTTTTACAGTTTCGTTGCAGAAGGATTCATATCTAATGTCGCCAGAAATTAAAATACATTTTCTACCATGAGTTTCTACTAATGCCTTTGTTTCTCTTGCATCTTCGTGTTCATTAAGGTACACAATAGCAATATCAGCTCCTTCTTTAGCAAAGGCTATGGAGACAGCTCTTCCAATTCCGCTGTCTCCTCCAGTAATTAAAGCAACTTTATCTTTTAACTTATTAGTACCAATATAGTTTGGATTATCGAAAATTGGTCTTGGGAACATTAGAGTTTCAAGTCCAGGTTGCATAGGCTGATGCTGGGCAGGAAATGTTATCGGTATTTTTTTGCATTCTGTTTTATAACCTAAATATTTATAATATAAAGTCAATTTTAATTCTCCTAAAAATGTTATCTATATAATAATATTATAAAAGATCAGATTTGTTAATCTTTTAGATAATTACTTAAAACTTATTTTTGATTTAAAAAAATATATTATGGGACTGAAAAAAGTTTACTAATATTAATTATTATAATAAACAATATAATGGAGTACCTCTCAGATCCACCATTAAATAATTGAGCCGAAGACAGATTGAATAAATATTTGGATATCAAAAAATATTTCATATTACAACAAGGCAGAGTATCAGCGTTATAAAGTAGGGTGTCTATATTATATAGATATCCTTTTTTATATAAAAGAATAAATTAATACATAGGATGCTTTGTAAGACAAAGTATGTTTAAATCATACCTTTATGTTATATAATGGTAACGAATAAGGAAATGTATTCTTAATTCTTATAAATTATATTGGAGAGTGATTTGATGAAACAGTCAGAAACAGAAAAGCTATGGAATCATTCATTTATTATAATGCTAATAACAAATGCACTTGTCTTTAGCGGTTTTACTATGATGACACCAATATTGCCTAAATATGCAATGAGTTTGAGTGCAACAATGTCCATTGCAGGTTTAGTTTCTGGTATTTATGCAATTACATCTATTATTATTCGTCCATTTGCTGGATTTTCAACTGATAAATTCAATAAAAAACACATACTAATGATTTCAACCACTGTTTTGGCAGTTTCTGCACTAGGTTTAAAAATATCGTATAATATGTACACTCTTTTTTTCTTTAGAATTGTTCAGGGTATAGCTTTTTCAGTAAGCGTTACAGCAAGCAATGCTCTTGCTACAACATATATGCCGAAAAAAAGGATAGGTGAGGGAATAGGCTTCATAGGGCTCGGATATATTTTTGCAACTGCAATAAGTCCCAATTTGGGACTGGAAATTTCAATGCGATTTGGATTCAAGTATGTATTTTATTTATCTTTTACTATTGTTATGATTGCGGTGTCCCTTATGAGCATGATTCCATATAATTCACTAGCTAAGAAAAATTCAAGTGTAAGTAAGCTTCAGATTAAACCTAGTGATTTTTTTGCAAAGGAATTGATTGTTTTCGCTATTCTTGGTTGTTCATTTACATTCATGAATGGTGCTATAGGAAGTTTTTTACCATTGTTAGCTGACAAGAGGCATATCGCAAATATTGGTTATTATTTTACAGTGAATGCTTTTGTAATTCTTATTATCCGACTACTTTCGGGTAAACTTCTTGATAATAAAGGTTTATCATTTATTGCATTCCCAGCATTTATTATAGCTATGATAGCAGCACTGTTATTAGGAACTTCAACATCTCTTTGGATGGTATTGCTAGCAGCGATTCTTTATGGAATTGGGCAAAGTTTGTTCTCACCAGCATTACAAGCCACTTGTGTTAAAAAATTAGGATCTAGTAGAGTAGGCGTTGCAACAAGTACTTACTTTATTGGTTATGATGCTGGGCAAGGACTAGGACCAATCATAGGGGGAATGATTGCGGGCAAATTGGGTTTAGCTTCTGTTTTCTATAGTTGTGGTGCTATGCTATTTGCCGGAATAGTTATATATTATTTGTATACATTAAAAACAAAGAGTGAGATCTTATAAAATATGATATAATGGATATAAAGAATCTAATAAAAGTAAGTGATATAAGCATTTAATAACCATTGCTTTTATACAATGACAGAGTGGGAATAAGTTGATATAATTGAAAGTCCTTGATTTCAAGGACTTTCCTTGTTTTCTGGAGTAGAATGTTTTGAAAAGATAGATTCATGCACAAATGATAAGATTAATTATACAAGGAGGCTACATTATGAAAATTTCCAAGAAAGATGCGCTAATATGGTTTGAATTTTTTTCAGAATTGCCTGAAGAAGAGGAAATTATGACAAAACAACAAGAAATCATTTATGCTACCTTTGCGCAAATAGAGGCGGCAATCGATAATAGAAATGATGCGTTAATGTCAAAAATTAAAGGTTTAAAAACTTTACAGAATAGAACTATTTTTGTAGGAAATGAAATCAAATTTCCTAAAGGATGTAGTTCTTGTTTGCTCGGCACTGGACTAGGTGCAATTAGGAAAACAAACAAATGTAACGTAGAGTGTAAGTTCTGTTATAATTACGGAGATCTAGAAAATATTCCTCCAATTGGCGAAGGTATTTGGGAAATTGGAGACACAAAATTTTATGAGAAAGATATTGATTTACTCCTTTCCATTCACAAAAAACCAACTGGCGTTTCCTATGTTTATTTGGAACCATTCATGGAAATTGAAAAATACTATTCGATTATAAAGAAATTTAGTGATGCCAAAGTTTATCAACATCTATATACCAATGGCACTTTAGCTACAGAAGAGACATTAAAAGCATTGGGTGAAGCCGGTCTTAATGAGCTACGTTTCAATCTGGGTGCTTCTAGTTGTTCAGATAAGGTTATTGAAAATATTGGATTAGCGAAAAAATATATTAAAATGGTAGGTATTGAAACTCCAATGACTCCAGAACTTTTCGAAGATTTTTTTAAGAAAAAACAAGCAATCTTAGATACGAAACTGGACTTTATCAATTGTGCAGAATTACATTTAAATGAAAATAACATAGACAATTATTATGGTGAAAACATGTATATTTGCAGACATGGCTATATATCTCCAATTTGGAGTAGGGAATTAACTCTGAAATTCATGAAAATAGCAGATGAAGAAAATTGGGACTTGGTAGTTCATGATTGCTCAAACTATACAAAATTTGCACGAGATTTAAATTTGAGCAGCAAAGAGGGTAAGTGGTTTGGAGCTAGTGATTATGCTTGTGAGTTTGACAGAATTCCATATGAAGCATTTTTACCAATACTTCGTGATGACAATTTCAAATTTTTAAGTGAGGAAGAATTGCCCAGAGGCTATAAACCGGGAGAGTTGATTATTTAGAGAGTCTTGTAATTTTGTTTTTCGTATATTGCAATTTCTTTTGTAAAGCGTTCTTATAAACTCGCGTTGCCTTTTTCTTATGGACTATAATCATCCTATTAATAATGGGAGTGAAAAGTAAGTTAAGAAAGACAATAATAAATTATTTACAATTAATACTTAATTTTGACATAGTGATTTCATAAATTGCAATTAGTATATAGGTATAGAAAGGTTTCCCCCTTTTTATATAAAAGCATTTGGTTAATTCCAGGTGCTATTTTTTTATGAAAAAATAAAACTAAATGTACTAAAAACGTAAGCTTAAGACATGTCAATACTTTACTGAGGTTATGACATGCCTTTTTATAATATAGTCATAGATAGCATATGTTTCATTGCTTTAATGCTTTAAGGACTTTATATATATCATTTATATCTTCAGTACTTAATTCATCGAAGTTATTAAGTTTAGTTTTTATATCGTCTATTATCTGATTTTTGTAGCTTGTACTACTTTTTTTACTAATAAAAAATGTGGATATAGTACCTGTAAGCATACCTAGGAATCCGATACCTACAAGCATAAGTATACTCGCAGTTATTCTGCCAACAAGTGTTACTGGTGATATATCACCATATCCTACTGTTGTTAGAGTAACAAAACTCCACCAAAGTGCATTTCCATATGTAATTCCTTCAGTAAAGTGTATTCCTAAAGTTCCAGCAAAAAGTGTAGCTAGAGTAAACCAAATTACATAATGAAAATTGTTTGTTTTTAAGAAATTATCTATATGTTTTCGGATTTTCAATAGAAATACTGCTGATCTAAGTATTTTTAGAGTCTTAAATAATTTAGTGAATTTTAATATTCTTGTTAATCTTAGTACTTTAACTATTTGAAAAATCGAGTTAAATGGTATTATTGTAATTAGATCAATAATATTACTTTTAAAAAATACTTTTTTGTTTTTTGCTAGAATTAATCTTGTAAAATAATCTATTGCAAAAACAATTAATATTGCGTTGTCTATAATATCGAATATATCTGTAATTCTATTAGATAAGGTGTAAGAGCTATCAATTATTAACATAATAATAACTACCAAAGACAGTATGGCCATTACTATATCATAAATTAATTTCTTGTTTTTAAACATAGATTCATCCCCTAATTATGTATGTTAAAAATCAACTCATTAAATTGGGCTATTTTTAGCAATCATATCATATTTAGAGATAAATTACATAATATATAATTTCACAATAATAATTATGTTACATGGTTCTCCAGTAGATCATAGATTAATGTCGGGATGCATGGAGCCTGTATTTAATAACAAAGATGGATATAAAAGAATATATATGGATTTACCAGGAATGGGAAAAACTAAAGGTGAAAATTGGATTACCAATATAGATACTATGTTAGATGTTGTAATTAATTTTATTGAAAAAGTTATTCCCAATGAAAATTTTTTAATTGCAGGTGAATCTTATGGTGGATACTTAGCAAGAGGAGTAATATATAAAATTGGAAGTAGAGTAGATGGAGTATTGTTAATATGTCCTGGTATTATTTTAGATGAGGAAAAACGTAATATTCCACCACATATTATTTTAAAGAGAGATGATAAATTATTATCACAAATTGATCCAGTAGTTGCAGAAGGGTTTAATGCTATGCAAGTAGTACAGAGTAAAAAAAATTGGGAGAGATATAGAGATGAAATACTGCCTGGTGTAAATATAGCAGATATTGATTTTCTGGAAAATATAGATGCCAATGGGTATGATTTTTCTTTCGATGTAGATAATCTGGATGAAAAGTTTAATAAACCAACGCTTATGTTATTAGGACGTCAAGATTCATGCGTAGGTTATAAAGATGCTTGGAATATTTTAGAAAAATATCCAAGAGCAACTTTTGCAGTACTAGATAGAGCAGGACATAATTTGCAGATAGAACAGGAAGAATTATTTAATTCATTAGTAAGTGAATGGCTTGAAAGAGCTCATAAAGCATAATATCCGGTTATTAAACCTTGCTTAAGTACAATTACAGAGTAAAAATAATTAATATGGTGGAGCATAGGAGGATTGAACTCCTGACCTTTGCATTGCGAACGCAACGCTCTCCCAGCTGAGCTAATGCCCCACATAAATTTATCTTAACTTAATTATCTGCTTTTTCCGTTTAGCTGTCAATATTTTAAATGAAATTTTGAAATTGATGGATATGTATTAATTTACAAAAAAACTAGAAAATAAAGAGGAATTTATATTTATTTACCGAATAATACTCTATAAATGGGAAATTTATGGAGGTGAAAATTCATGAAAATTAGTCATGAATGTTGGCATTGTGGGAGTACTAAAATTCAATATGAGGGGCAATCATACTGCATATTTGATAGTAAAAATGCAACAGTTGTAATAAAAGATGAGCCAGACGACTGTATCTTTTTAGATAAAGATGATCCTGTTTATTCTAAAATTACAGAACAGTATGCTTCAGTTAATGGATAGATAAAACAAACAATTGGCTCAACCAAAAAAAGAGACTATCACTGGTCTCTTTTTTTAGTTGGGCAAAAAGACGAATACACCTTAAATGATATTAATTTTAAAAAATTCTGCAGGAGTAAACATAGTTTTGGGTTTTATTTTTTCACATAAAAAATAGAGTATAGCTTATGAAAATATAAATACAATATATATATACAACTAAATACCATATATATATTGCATTTAGCTATATATATATATATGGTATTATTATATTAGGAGGTGACCCATGTGAAAAACAAAAAGATGAAGATAGCTCGTGTAGAATGTGATTTATCTCAGCAGCAACTTGCAGAGAAAATTGGAGTCACACGACAAACTATTGGTATGATTGAAGCAGGAAAGTATAATCCATCACTTAATCTATGTACAGAAATTTGTAGAGCACTAAATAAAACTTTAAATGATCTATTTTGGGAGGAATTATAATGAAGAAAATAAATATACCAATTGGAGCAGTTACAATATTAAAAAAACTACAAAACTTCGGTTATGAAGCATATGTAGTTGGAGGATGTGTAAGAGATAGTCTTTTAGGCCGTGTTCCTAAGGACTTTGATATTACAACAAACTGTTTACCAGAAGAAGTTATAAGTATATTTGAATCTACGTGCAAGGTAATTCCTACAGGATTAAAACATGGAACTGTAACTATACTAGGGGATGAAGGAATTCCATATGAAGTTACTACCTTTAGAATTGATGGTGAATATCTAGATAACAGACACCCTGAAAAAGTTCAATTTACTAGCAGTTTAAAGGATGATTTATCAAGACGTGATTTTACAATTAATGCTTTAGCATATAATAATGAAAATGGATTGATTGATTGTTTCGGTGGGGTAAATGATTTAAAAAATAAAATAATTAAATGTGTAGGTAACGCTAGTGATAGATTTAACGAAGATGCTTTAAGAATGTTACGTGCCATAAGATTTCAGGCGGAGCTTAATTTTAAATTAGACAAAGATATAAGTGAGTCAATACCTAATTTATCTGAAAATATAAATGATATATCTATAGAGAGGATAAGGGAGGAGTTTAACAAAATAATATTTGCAGATGCATCTAAAATCAAAGAATTAAGTGATTTGGGACTGTTAAAGTGTTTTATTCCAGAATTCGAAATATGTTTTAGGACAAAACAGAATAATATTTATCATGTTTTTAATGTAGCAGAACATATACTCTGCAGCATTAACAATATTGAGGACAATTTAGTTCTCAAATTAACTATGTTTTTTCATGATATAGGTAAACCTAATTGTTTATCCACTGACGAAAAGGGTGTTGACCATTTTTATAAGCACCCTAAAGAATCTGTAAAAATAGCCAAAGAGATTTTGACAAGAATGAAATATGATAATAAAACCATTGATAGAGTTTTGGTTTTAGTAGAGTATCACGATATGCAGATAGTTAGCAAAAAACAGATAAGAAGATTGCTTAATAAAATTGGGGAAGATAATTTAATAGACTTATTAAAAGTTAAAGAAGCTGATATGAAGGCACAAAATCTAGATTTTTATGATATACGGCACAATGAATTAGAAGTAGTTAGAACTGAAATAAATAGTATTCTTGAAGAAGAGCAATGTTTTAAATTGAAAGATTTAAAAATAAATGGAAATGATTTGATTAAAATGGGGATAAATCCAGGAAAAGAAGTCGGTATTGTTTTAAATACATTATTAGATAGGGTATTAGAAAATCCCCAGCTCAATACAAGGGAAAAATTAATAGAAATATCTAAAACAATAAATTAGAAATGTGTGCTTATGATACCATTTCATATATTTTTATCCATATTTATTAAAATTGTGTTGATATTTTCATTATCATAGTGTAGTATTTATATAGAACAGTAAATACATATTATGGCGGTGAAATTATGAGCGATAGAAAATTAGGGTCTATAACAGCGTTAGTTACTTTAGGATTATTTATAATAGATAGTGTTATATGTTTTATACACAGAGATATTGAAATGAGAAATATGATAATTATATGTTTTATATGTATTTTGGTGGTTACAATCTCTGAATATAAGAAATTTAGGAAGTTAAAGGAAATAAATCAATGGAATAGTCAATTTTAAAAATATGGCTAAAAATAACATAAAAATTATAGTTCCAAAAAACTAAAAAATGTGGCATAGCTCTATAAAGCCATGCTACATTATATTTTAATAAAACGAAATTTAAATATAATCTACCTAAATTTTGCTTTTGAAAAGGCATTGATTAACCTGGGCATTAAGATAATGTTGTTCCATTTATAACTCTATTGTAATTGTCCATTGCTACTAAATTTTTAACTTTAATGTTTTCAAAGGATTTATCTCTGTTTTGAGTATACAATATATCAGAAAATAGGTTGTAAAAAAATGTAGTTGGTACATCATCTATACCATTGAAATCAAGTACTACGGTCTCATGTTCCACGACTTTAAAATTACTCTTTAATAAAATTGCATCTGCACAGGTAAAGTCTTCACCAATAATATTTTTTACATTTATCACTTTTTCCATAATAAAATCCTCCTGATAACCTTTTTTATTTGTGTACTAATATCATAATACTATTATATAACAGATTTGGTCGCTTGTCAAACTTTTCACAATAAAATAGCAAAACTATTTTAATATGTTTTAATCATCTAATTTTAATATACCCAATATTAACTTGATTTATTTTTTTATATAGACTAAAATTTTAATTGGCGAAAGCTTTAAAAAGTAACATTGGAGGTTATATATATGGAAAAATCATTAAAATTAGATCTTAAAAACACAAAACCATATCTTGGTGATAATGAAGTTAATAGTTTAAAATCGCTTGTAAAATCAGCAAATGACACACTCCTTAATGGAACTGGTGATGGAAGCGACTTTAGAGGGTGGATTGATCTTCCTGTTAACTATGATAAGGCAGAATTTGAAAAAATTAAAAAAGCTGCTAAAAAGATAAATGGAGATTCTGATGCTCTAATAGTTATTGGAATTGGTGGTTCATATCTTGGAGCTAGAGCGGCTATAGGAATGTTATCACATTCATTCTCAGAAAGCGTAGATAAAGCTACAAGAAAAGGTCCAGCTATATACTATTGTGGAAATAACATAAGCTCCACATATTTGTCAGAATTGTTAGAGGCTGTAAAAGGTAAAGAAATCTCTGTTAATGTTATATCAAAATCAGGTACAACAACTGAACCTGCTTTAGCATTTAGAATATTTAGAGAACTTCTTGAAAAAAAATATGGCGTAGAAGAAGCAAGAAAAAGAATATATGCCACTACTGATGCTAAAAAGGGTGCATTAAAGACTTTAGCAGACAAAGAAGGATATGAAACTTTTGTTGTTCCAGACGACGTTGGTGGAAGATATTCAGTGTTAACTGCTGTTGGACTTTTACCTATAGCTGTTGCAGGAATAGATATCGATAGTATTATGAAAGGTGCAGCTGATGCAAGAGAAGTTTATTCAGAAACGGATATAACAAAAAATGAATGTTATCAGTATGCAGCGGCAAGAAATGCTCTATATAGAAAAGGAAAAACTATAGAGATAATGGTTAACTTTGAACCTTCATTACACTATTTTGGTGAATGGTTAAAACAACTATTTGGAGAAAGTGAAGGAAAAGATGGCAAGGGAATATTCCCAGCAGCAGCAGATTTCTCAACTGATCTTCATTCTATGGGTCAATACATACAAGAAGGTTTAAGAGATATATTTGAAACTTTTATAAATGTAGAAAAACCCAAAAAAGAAATCGTAGTTGGTACTGATGCTGAAAATCTTGATGGATTAAATTTTCTTAGTGGAAAAACAGTAGATTTTGTAAATAAACAAGCATTTAAAGGAACTGTTCTTGCACACAACGATGGAGGAGTTCCAGTTATTGTGCTAAATGTTCCAGAACTTACACCTTATTATTTTGGACAGCTTGTTTACTTCTTCGAAAAGGCTTGTTCAATAAGTGGATACTTACTTGGAGTTAATCCATTTAACCAACCAGGAGTTGAAGCATATAAGAAAAATATGTTTGCTCTTCTTGGAAAACCTGGTTATGAAGATTTAAAAGCTGAACTTGAAGCAAAATTATAAAATTAATTTTATCCTGCCTTTTTAGGCAGGATTTTTAGGATGGTGATATTATTGAGAATAATTGTAGATGCAGATGCATGTCCAGGCAAGGAAGTAATAGAGAGGGCAGCAAGAGAAAGTAGCATTGAGGTAATAATGTATTGTGATACAAATCATATATTAAGTAGTGAATATAGTACAATTATATATGCTGACAGTGGTTACCAAAGTGTTGATATGAAAATTGTTAATGCAGTAGAGCCGGATGATATTGTAATTACTCAGGATTTTGGAGTTGCAGCTATGGTTTTACCTAAAAAAGTTTATGCAATAAATCCAAAAGGTAATATATATTCCAATGAAAATATTGAAAGACTTCTTTTTGAGAGACACATAAGCCAAAAGGTTAGAAAAGGCGGCGGCAAGACGTCAAATCATAAAAAGCGTAATAGTAATGATAATGATAGATTGTACGTTTCGTTAAAAAGGATTATTGAGGGCAAAGAAAAGCAGTCTATAAAATGAGTAATGCATTATATTAACAATTGTTATATAACACATTAACACTTATACCTTCAGCTAAAAATAAACCACTATGACCGCTTATGGGTTTATTACTAACAACAGATTTGTTAGCTACAAGATTCCAGGTATCAGGGGGAAGTTTTATTTCCACAGAATATTTGTTAGCATTATAAATAACCACTATGTTTTGCCAAGAGTCAATTATATCTAAACTTTTTATAACAAATGCCACCACATTTTTGGATGGAACGAATAAAAATTTTATATTATCTTTTATATCATCCAAAGTGCTCAACCTAAATGCTGGATGAGCTTTTCTAAGATCTATTAATGATTTTACGTAGGTAACTAGGTCTATGTACTTATCTCTTCTTTCCCAATCAACCCAATTTATTTCGTCGGGTGAATTGTAACTGTTCTCAACACCTTCTTTTGAAATTCCAAATTCTATTCCTGAAGATAAAAGTGGTATGCCTTGACATGTGAGTAAAATGCCTAGGGCAAATTTCAACCTCGCCATTAATTTTTCTTCCGGCTCATCACTACAGGTAGATTTCAATTTATCCCAAAGTGTGCTGTTGTCGTGGCAACTTATATAATTTATTGACTGTATCGGCGAATAAAAGGGACCACTAGTATCATCTGAATATTTCGTGCAGCCTACAATAGAAGTCATTATGCCAGACTCAAGGCCCTCCTTTCCACTTATAAAGCCTTTATCAAATTTTGAAAAAATGCTCCCCTCTAGTATATCTCTAGTAATATCATTAAAAAAACCAATTTCAGGTAGTTTTGCGGAATTTGTTATAATTGCTTTTTTATCGCTACTTAGAGCAGTTCCAAGATTCCAACCTTCGCCGTAAAGCATAATATGTCTATCTAATCTGTCTCTTAAGGTGTTTATTGTATCTATGTCATGGATTCCCATTAAATCAATTCTAAAACCATCTAGATGGTATTCACGTGCCCAGTACAACATTGAATCAATAATAAATCTTTTCATCATTAGGTTTTCAGAGGCGGTATCATTACCACAGTTTGATCCATTTGAAAAAGAACCATCCTCATTGCGTCTGAAATAATATCCTGGGAAAATTAGTTCAAAACAATGATGTTTAGCGTCGAAAACATGATTGTACACTACGTCCATATTAACGCATATACCTTTTTTATGAAAAGCAAAAATCATTTCCTTTAATTCAAGTATTCTTTTATTTGGAATATAAGGATTTGTAGAGTAGCTACCTTCTGGCACGTTATAGTTTTGAGGATCATATCCCCAATTGTATTTATAAGGATTTTTTTCATCAACGCTGTTGTAAGAAAAATCAAAGACAGGCATTATTTGAACATGGGTTATGCCAAGGTATTTTAGATAAGCAAGCCCTGTTGGTTTATTATTTTTTGTCTTTGTATTTTTTTCAGTAAGTCCAATAAATTTGCCTCTGTTTTTAATTCCTGAGTTGGGATTTGTGCTTATATCCCTAACGCTTAATTCATATATTATGGCATCTGTATAATTTTCTTTGGTTATGGGTGAATCATTCTCAAATCCAATGGGGTTAGTTTGGAGTAGGTCTATTATAGCTCCTCGCTGTCCATTAACACCAACCGCTTTTGCATAAGGATCTGTAGCTTCATTAATATTTCCATACACATTAACCTCATAAGTATAAAATTTACCATTAAGGTTTTTATCAATGCGGACGGACCATAAGCCGTTTATTTCTGACATTTGTATTTTTGTAGGGGTGGCAGTTAAATCGGCGGTGTTGCCGTTTTTATAAAGTAGCAGATTCACGGAAAGTGCTACAGGCGACCAAACTCTAAATTCGGAATAAGTTTCATTATAGTTTAATCCAAGTTCATCTAATGTGAAGAATCTACCATTAAATTCTTCAGAAGCGAAGAGCTTAAAATAATCACAATCAGAAAAGGTATGATCGTCATAAAATAAAGTACAAGCATACTTTATATCTATTTCTTCTGATAAAACTAGGGTTATTATGTTATTATTACTATAACGACTAATGATATTTATATATCTATCCCTATTTTTAAAATAAAATTTAATTAAATTAAAATCATTAATGTTATCTACAGTACATTCAACAGTTTTAAAACCAGTAATAAATGCTCTAATAATATTCATTTTTACACCTCCATAAAAATATGGTGAATTTTAAAAGTTATGGTTATAATTATATTAGTGGAAAAGCATATAAATGTAAATAAAAAAATTAGTGACAAATATTGTAAAAATAGTATAATTAAAATATATTATGTTATCAGGGGATGAATTTAATGAATGAGTTTGAAATCAAATCAAATATAGAAAGTCCTCAAAAGGCCAATCAAAATATAATAATTACAATTGGAGATGTGATTGAGGAAGAATTACTTTACAAATATTTTGTTGGGTTACAGGGTAAATGGAAACTATTAAAGGATTTTTCTAAAGACAAGTCAGCAGAATGGCAACCAGAAAAGGACGGAATATATAGTATAATGGTGCAAGCTCGCAGAGTTAACGAAAAAAAACCTTTTAACTATCTAAGCAAACTTCAGTACATAATTGGTGATGCAGATAAAAAAATAATTTCAAAAGTAACACTTAACAAAGAAGAACTTACTGTTGGAGAAAAGATAACGGCAAAGGTAGAAACTTGTAAAAGCGGACTTTTATTCAGATATTCTATAAAACAAGATGAAAGTTGGATACTTCTGAAGGACTATAGCGTTGATGACCTAATTACATGGACAGGTACTAAAATTGGAAAACAGGAATTGGTAGTTCAATGTAAACTTTTAGATTCAAAAGCAAAGTATGATGACTCAGAAAATATAGCTTATAATGTACTACAAATAAATAAAATAGAAATAAGAGATTTTAAATGTCTCACTCAGGAACTGTTAATGGATAAGGAAATTACTTTTGAAGTTGATATAGAGTATGATGATAGCAGACTTGTATTATATAAATTTGTTAAAATTGATGCTGAAGGTAATGCTTTATGCATGCAAAACTATTCTAGCAAAAGAATGGTGAGTTATATTGAAGATGGTTTTGGAGAATTTAAACTCTTATGTTTGGTTAAAGATATGTATTCCCCAAGGGAATATGACGAAAGAGCCTTGATTGTTTATAATGTAAAAAAGTATAGACCCGTAAAGATAAAAAGTTTTACTACAGATCTTTCTTCTCCTCAGTCTATTGAGAATGAGATAAATTTAAAGCCTGTTGTTAATGGCGGAAGAAATCTATTATACAGATATATAATTGAAGGAGAAAAAAGTACAGATACAGGATATTTAAAAAGTGATAACTTTACATGGAAACCAAAGGAAGTTTGTAACTATAAATTAAAACTATTAGTAAAAGATGTCATGTTCGAAGGCGACTACGAGGATAGTGCAAGTCTAGAATTTAATATTGAAGATATTAGATATGATCCTGTTGTTATTAAGGAAATAATAACGGATAGAAATAGTAAACTTTTAGTAGGGGAAATTATTAATGTAAAGGCAATAGCGGATGGGGGAAGTGATTTGAGATACGCCTTCAATGTAAAAGACGAGGAAGGCAATGTAGAACAAATTTCATATGGAACTTGTAGTTGGGTAAATTACACTGCGGAAAAGTGTGGAAACTATGAACTTGAAGTAAGGGTTAAAGATAAATTTTCATCAAAAGAGTATGATAGCCATAGTCTTGTATATTTAGAAGTGCTTAACTATATTCCTGCAAATATTGACTATATTCTTTTCCCATATAACGACCGTTACATGGTGGGTGATAAAATAGAACTTACTGTTGTTTCTGAAAATACAAAAGATATACTTAATAAATACACATTAAAAATGAACGAACGTATAGTTGAAGAAACAGAATATATAAGCGATACTAAATATGTAATCAAACCAAAATGTCCTGGATTTTATGAAGTTGAAATTTTTGCAAAAAATAAAAAGAGCGATAAAAGTTTTGATTGTAAAAAAAATGTAAAACTGCGTGTTTTCGATGGACTTCCAATTACTAGCACTGTAATTGAATGTGATAAAATCAAACCAATAATTAACGATAGTATTAATTTTAACGTATCTTGTAATGGTGGAAGAGAAGTAGTTTATGAGTTCTACCTATATGAAAAATCTGAGTGGAATTTAGTACAAAAATATAGTAGAAAAAGTTATTATACATTTATGATATTTAGCACAGGGAATTACAAAATTCTTGTTTTAAGTAAAAGTCAGTCTAAAAAAATTGCATATGAGGACTATAATATTTTAGAATTTGAGGTATGAATTTATTATAAGTATATGTATAATATAATTATAATAAAAAATATAATGGATAGGGTGATCTTGTGAAAGCAGATAGCGTAACAAATTCACTTCAATTAGAAATAATGAGTGAAATGCTAAATAACATATCTAAAAATGGATCAACAAGTAGTGATTTTGGGGCTACTGAATCTAATTCATTTGAAAGTTTAATTCAAAATTTAATAAACGCGAATGGAAGTGCAAGTGAAAATCAAAGTTCAAATACCAATAAGAGTACAGTTGGAAACGTGGATGTAAGTAAATTACCAATACTTAAAAGCAAAGACGATATTACTGCTGATGTTAAATATGATGTTGGTACTAGTAATTTGAGTATAAGTCAGGCAGTGGACAATGCTTCTAAAAAATATGGAGTAGATAAAAATTTGATTCTAGCGGTTATTAAACAAGAATCTTCTTTTAATCCAAATGCAACTTCAGGATGTGGTGCTGAAGGACTTATGCAACTTATGCCTGGCACAGCAAACGAACTTGGGGTCAAAAATGCCTATGACATAAACCAAAATGTAGATGGTGGTACTAAATATCTCAAGAGTTTGCTTGATACTTTTGGTAACTCTAAAATGGCAATAGCTGCATATAATGCTGGACCAGGTGCTGTAGAAAAAAGCGGGGAGAACATAAGTAAACTTCCAAGCGAAACTAGAGATTATGTATCTAAGGTCTCAGCATATTATGCAGTAAACCAAAGTAGTAATGTTTAATAATTACAGAATGTATAGATTAGATTCATCCCTTTGTTATTTAAAGCAAAGGGTATTTTGCTTTAAGGAAAGGAATTGTTTTTAAAATGGAAAGATTAGATAAGGTTTTAGCTAATTCAGGCTATGGCTCTAGAAGAGATGTAAAAAAATTAGTTAAAGCGGCACTAGTAGAAGTAGACGGAGAAATAGTTAAATCCAGTGATATTCAGGTTGATATAAAAACCAGTGAAATACTTATCAAAGGTGAACAATTGGTGTATAAAAAATATGTTTATTATATAATGAATAAGCCTGAAGGGGTTGTATCAGCAACATTTGATAACTATGATAAAACTGTGATAGACCTTCTGACGCCATATGATGCTTCTTTTAATCCATTCCCTGTTGGGAGACTGGATAAAGATACAGTTGGTCTCTTGATGCTAACAAATGATGGAGAAATGAACCATAGATTAATTTCTCCTAGGTGGCATGTGAATAAGGTATATTATGCTGAAATAGATAATTTTGTGGATGAAGAAGATATTAAGGCTTTTAAAGATGGAATAATTCTGGACGATGAATATAAATGTATGCCAGCTGTGCTTAAAATAATAAGTTCAGATGTGGAGATGTCTAAGGTAGAAGTTGTAGTGCAAGAGGGTAAATTTCATCAGGTGAAGAGAATGTTTATAGCTAGGGGCAAAGAAGTAGTGTATTTAAGAAGAGTTAAATTTGGCCCAATATCATTAGATGAGAGTTTAAAAGAAGGGGAGTATAGGGAATTATCTGAACCTGAAATTGAAGTTCTAAAGGGGCTTCATCAGATTTAATATCTATTATTTTGAAAAGATATGAATGAATTCAAGTCATATTTTTGAAATAATAAAATATTATTTGCAAGAAATACTTGATTTTTGTTTGTTACATAGATATAATAACCTATGTAAGATGAATGAGAGGAATAGCCCCCTTTTTATTTATTTATAGACAGCTCTGCCCCAAGAGCTGTTTTTTATTTTATAAAATATGAAATAAAAAGATCAAACCTTTGATTAAGTGAATTATAAACTAGCAAAATAAAGTTTTGATCCAGTTAAAATTAAATGCATTCTAATATAGAATATGCTGATAATTAATGATAAAATTTATATATGTGATAAAAGAGGAGGTATGGTAAATGGCAAAATTTCAGTCCAAGCTTGAAAACAAAAATGCGGATTTTTTATGTGATGCTGTTTTAACCTTAAAGACAAGGGAAGATTGTTATAGATTTTTTGAAGATATATTTACAATAAATGAAGTGAAAGCTATTGAACAGAGATTACATGTTGTAAAGTTGTTAGCAGAAAAATACACCTATTCTAAAATAGGTGAGGAAACAGGTGCAAGTACTACTACAATTAGTAGGGTTAATAGATGCTTGAATTATGGTAGTGATGGTTACAATATAGTTTTGGATAGGCTTAAAGCAGGCAAGGAAAAAGAGTAATAGTAAAAAATACATAATAAATAAAGAAGAACCCCTACTTTTTTTTCAGTGAGGGTTCTTCTTTATTTATTAAAAATAAGTTTTACTATGTAATTTCCAGTCATAGTACCAAGTAAAGCCATAAATCTGAATATACAAATCACGGAAAAACCAGCTAAAATACCTGTTATAAACCTACGTCTATTAGTACTAACCCATTTACCAAAATATTGACCTGTTCCATCAATTGCTGTAGGGATGATTAACATACCCTCAAACAATATGTTGGAACGGTGCACGAAAATTATGTATATAATTCCTATAAAATATCCTGCTAAAATACCAGTACATCTTGCACATAGAGGAAGCTGCTTTCCTCTAAAGAAAAAGGAACGCTCAGGTAGCCTATGACACATAAATAAGTAGTTAAAAACCTTATCGGCTTTCATTTAATAAGGCGAAACTGAATTAGCTACTGCTGCTGCTATGAACACAACATATATAATTGCACAAATAACACCAATGGAAAAACCTGCAATTGTCCATTTACATATGAGCTTTGAACTTTTAGGTCTTTCATCTTTCCATAAGAAATATAAAATCAAACCTACAACTGGAAAACAACAAGAAGCTACGCCTGCTAAGTTGGATGGGTTGTCCTTAGTTTCAGTACTAATCTTTGATACTTTTACCCCACAATGAATACATATGTCTGCTTTATCATCAATTTCTTTACCACAATTTTTACAAAACATAATTGAATTACCTCCACAATATTTATATATAATGTTTTACAATATCCTCGCTATTATAACATATTATCGTGAAAAAAGAAGAATTTGCATGATAATGTGGAATATAATTCAAATAAATATAAAAAAATATATAAAATTTCTGCGTTTGTCTACAATTTTTGACTTAGAAATTTCAATAATAATATTAGTGTTGCATATATAACTAAAATTTAAAAAGCACTAACAATGCCAACAGCAAAAGTAATAAGTAAAATAATAATATAAAATATAATCAACAATGCTACAGGTATCATCCATATCAATACAACCTTAGCACTTTTGGGTTTCTCGTCCTTCCACAGGAAATAGAGAATCAAACCTACAATAGGAAAGAAACAAGAAGCTACACCAGCTATGTGAGATGGAATATCTTTATCTGTAGACAAGTCTAAGTTTGGTGTTTTAACACCACAGTGAATACAAACTACCGCTTTATCATCAATTTCTTTACCGCAATTACTACAAAACATAGTACAAATACCTCCAATACATTAATATATCGTCAACACTATAACATAATTTTAAGAAATAATAAATTTATATGATATATATGTATAAATTTGACGAAATATGTATTTAGAAATAAATACATATAAATTTTAAATAATAAAAGTATGATATAATATCTTGGTATATGATTAAATTTAAGATCATTTTTCACGGGTAAACGATATTTTGTGAATATAAAATGTGAAAAGGGAAATTAATTTAATATGGAGTTTTACTCACGTTATTACTAGGAGGAAATGTATGGATTTAAAAAATTTATTAAACAAGGAACAATTTGAGGCAGCAACAACTGTTGAAGGACCACTGCTGGTTTTGGCTGGGGCAGGTTCTGGTAAGACAAGAGTTTTAACATATAGAATTGCGCATATGATAGAAGATTTAAACATTTACCCATCTCAAATATTAGCAATAACTTTTACAAACAAAGCGGCACATGAAATGAAAGAAAGAGTAAAGGTATTAGTTGGTAATGAAGCAGATAATATGTGGATTTCAACCTTTCATTCAAGTTGCGTTAGGATACTTAGACGGGAAATAGACAAAATAGGATATAATAAAAATTTTACTATATATGATAGTGCAGATCAAAAAACACTTATAAACCAATGTATAAAAAAAGTTGGCATAAATATCAAAGATATAAATGACAAAGAGATACTATCCAAAATAGGAGATCAAAAGGACCAGATGGTTTCACCACAAGAATTTAAAATTAAAAACGAAAAAAATTATAGAATGAATAAAATCGCTGATGTTTACATATTATATCAAAAAAGGCTTAAGGAAAACAATGCACTGGATTTTGATGATTTAATATGTAAAACTGTTGAATTATTTAAGAAACAAAAGGAAGTCTTGGAATTCTACCAAAGAAAATTTAAGTACATAATGATTGATGAATATCAAGATACTAATAAAGTTCAATATGAATTTGTAAGACTTTTAGCAATGGATCATCACAATCTTTGTGTTGTGGGTGACGATGATCAATGTATATATGGTTGGAGAGGAGCGGATATAAGAAATATATTGGACTTCGAAAAAGACTATAAAAATGCTAAGGTTATAAAGCTTGAAGAAAACTATAGATCTAAAAAGAATATACTAGAAGCTGCAAATGGAGTTATAAAAAACAATCAGCATGAACACTTTAAAACTCTTAGGACAAGAAGTGAAGCTGGATCAAAGATAAAGGTGCAGCGGAGTTATTCTGACATAGATGAGGCACAATTTGTAGCTAACGAAATACAAAGAGGAGTTGAATCAGAAAAAAGAACTTATAAAGATTTTGCTATTCTTTACAGAACTAATGCTCAGTCTAGACTTTTTGAGGATATATTTATGAAAAGGCATATACCATATAGAATAATTGGTGGGTTAAAGTTTTATGATAGAAAAGAGATTAAAGACATAATGTCATATCTAAAACTTATATGCAATCCACTGGATAACATAAGCCTAAAGAGAATTATAAATGTACCTAAAAGAAGTATTGGTGATACTTCTTTTGAAAAAATACAAAATTTTGCGGATGGAATTGAAGAATGTATATATAGCTCACTACTCGATGTAGAGAATATACCTGGAATCACGCCAAGAGCTATGGCTTCAATTAATAAGTTTACAAGTATAATCAACAGCTTTATGATAAGAAAAGATGAAATAAAAATTTCAACTTTAATCGAAGAACTTCTAGACCAAACAGGGTATTTAAGCCAGCTAAAAAAATCTGATGACTTGCAAGATGAAACAAGAATAGAAAACATTCATGAACTTGTGTCAGCAGCAGTGGATTTTGAAAATACCCAAGAAGATAAATCTTTGGCCTCTTTCCTTGAAAAGACAGCACTTGTGGCAGATGTAGACAACTACGATGAAGGTGCTTGCACCGTGGTTATGATGACAGTACATAGTGCAAAGGGACTTGAATTCCCAGTAGTATTTATGGTGGGAATGGAAAACGGGATATTTCCAGGCACGGCATCTCTTGATAATTTTGCTGAAATGGAAGAGTCAAGAAGGCTTGCTTATGTTGGAATCACCAGAGCAAAAGAAGAACTGTTTTTGACATCAGCCCAGACTAGAAGAATTTTCGGAAGATCTGTTTCCTATAGTGAGTCTGATTTTATACTTGAAATACCAAAGGAATTAAGAGAACAGGTAGTTTTATCGGGTAGAAGTAGCGGACAGACAAATGTAAGTCCCAATATCAATAGACATCAAAGTGGAAAAAACTTTAATAATTTAGTGCAGATGAATAGGGACATACCACCTAGAAATTCTAATTTAGGTTTAAAGGCTAAAAACTATGAATCAGTTTTAGACTTAAGTATAGTTCCCAAAAAGGAGATAACACCATTAACTGAACTTGAAGCAACTATTGGAAGAAAAGTTAAACATGCTAAGTTTGGCACAGGTACTATTATTACTGTGAACAAAAAAGATGGGGCAGTAAATTTGACAATAGCTTTTGAAAATATGGGAATTAAAAATTTGAGACTGAATTTAGCACCTTTGGAAATTATATGAATGGAGTAGTTTTGTAATGGATAATAAATTGATTGAAATGGAAGATTTGGTAAAGAAACTTAATAGATATGCATATCAGTATTATTCACTGGATGATCCAACAATTGCTGACGTCCAGTATGATAAAGAATATGAAAAACTAAGTAAGTTAGAAAATGAGACAGGAGTGGTACTACCATATTCACCAACAGTTAGAGTTGGTGATGTGGTGCTTCCACAGTTTAAAAAATATACTCATAGGGCTCCGCTTTGGAGTCTTGATAAGGCACAGTCTGTAAATAAAATCGCAGAATGGCATAACAGAAATTTAAAATTTATTGTAGAATATAACTCAGTTCATGCAGAGAAACTTCCTGACATAAAATATATTGCAACAAAAAAGTTTGACGGACTTACAATTAATTGTACCTACGATGAAAGCGGAGTTATGATAACATCTGCAACCAGAGGTACAGGCGTAGTAGGTGAAGATGTTACTATGCAAGCGAGAACCATAAAATCTCTTCCACTGAAGATTGGCAATCATTTTTTGATTGAAGTTCATGGAGAAGCTGTAATGACAAAAGAGGCTTTTGATAAATATAACAGCACTGCGGATTCTCCCCTTAAAAATTTAAGAAATGGTGCAGCAGGTGCACTTAGAAATTTAAATGTTAAAGAAACAGCAAAAAGGAGCTTGTCCGCATTTTTTTATGATGTAGGTTATAATGAAGGCAAACCATTCAAAACCTATAAAGAAATGATGGATTTTTTAATAGACATGAATTTCCCTGTAGACAGATACATAAAGGAATGTAGTACTCTAGAGGAAATTGAAAATGAAATTGCCTATGTAAAGGAATTAAGACCTAAACTTAACTATGATATTGATGGCGTAGTTTTAGCAATAGATGACATAAGGACCAGACAGCTAATGGGAAACACTATAAAATTCCCCAAATGGGCAATCGCATATAAATTTGAAGCTGAAGAGGCAACTACAAAGTTAAATGATGTAGAATGGAATGTGGGTAGAACTGGTAAAATAACACCAACAGCTATCTTAGAACCTGTTGAACTTGCTGGAGTTACAGTGAAAAGAGCAACTTTAAACAATATGGATGATATAAGGAGAAAGGGTGTTAAGATAGGAAGCTTGGTATTTGTGAGACGTTCAAATGATGTTATTCCTGAGATAATGGGAGTGGCTGAAGCAAGTTCTGATGAAATAGAAATAGAGCTACCTAAAAATTGTCCATATTGTGGTAGTGAACTTGTACAAGATGGAGTTCATTATTTTTGTGAAAACACTTTATCATGTAGACCACAAATGGTTAAGAGTATTGTGCATTTTGGAAGTCGAGAGGCTATGAATATAGAAGGGTTTAGCGAAAAAACAGCTGAAATACTATTTGAAAAGTTAGATATAAAAGCTATAACAGACCTGTATAAAATAAAAAAAGACGAACTTGTAAATTTGGACAGGTTTGGTGAAAAAAAAGCACAAAATCTAATTGATTCTATTGAAAAGAGTAAGAGTACTGAACTGGCTGCTTTTATATATGCATTAGGTATTCCTAATGTTGGTAAAAAAACTGCTAAGGATATGGTTAAAAAATTAAAAAATTTGGATAACATTATAAATGCCGACTTTGATGAGCTTATTTCCATTGCCGATATTGGTGAAATTGTAGCAAATAGTGTTTTAGATTTTTTCAAAGAGGACAAAATAATAAGAAGTATAAAAGAACTAATGGAAATTGGAGTAAAACCACATTACGAGGAAGAAAAGGTAGTTGAAAATGCATTTTTAGAAAAAACTGTGGTAGTCACTGGAAGCCTTGAAAATCTAAGTAGAAGTGAAATAAAAGAAAAGATTGAATCATTGGGTGCTAAAGTTTCTAGCAGTGTAAGTAAAAAAACAGATTACGTTCTTGTTGGAAAAGATCCAGGATCAAAATATGATAAAGCTGTAGAACTTGGAGTAAAAATTATTACAGAAGAAGAATTTTACAAAATATTAACAGATTAGAAACTATTAATGCTGTAAAAATGTTTACAAATTACTGAAAAAAGATTAATATTATTTTTAGAGCGAAATAGGAGGAGGAAAATGAGAAAAGCAATAAATGTTTTGGGATGGATATTTGTGGCACTCACAATGTTGTCTATAATTGTAACTGTATTCACTACCTACTTGTATGGCCATCAATTCACTTATTTTACTTCGTATAGCGCATTACAGATATGTTTAGTTGCAACTATGATTACATGGGTGATAAAATTAAGTATTGATAAAAAAGAAAGAGCTGAAAATGCCCTATATTGTGTAGTGTGTACTTTAATTGCATTTGGAGCCATGTATTTTTTATACATTGGAGTTTATTAACTCAAAAGGTTAATTATATATATAATAAGTGTATGCATTAATACTTTAGTTATAAGTATTAAAAAAATAGGTTACCTAGAGGTAGCCTATTTTGCTATAGTGTAATGACTATTAAAATTCCATAATATATTGTATAATCAAATGTGTTGATTCTATAAAGAACAAATGTGTTGATTTTATAAAGAAAAGAGGGATAGTATGTCGGTTTCAAAAAAAGATGTTGAATATGTTGCTGAGCTTGCAAGACTTAGTTTTACTGAAGAAGAAAAAAATGAACTAATTGGAGATTTGAACAGTGTATTAGGTTATGTTGAAAAGCTAGATGAACTTGACACTAAAGATACAGATATAATAGTAAATCCGTATTACATTGAAAATAAATTCAGAGAAGATGAAGTAGAACCTTCAATGGAACTTAAGTATGTTCTGGAAAACGCACCACAAATATTGGAAGAATATATAGTTGTTCCAAAGATAATAGAATAACAATTAAATATCGCACAAGGCAATATGGCTCAAAATAAACTAGTAAATAGACAAGTTTATTGAAGATGCCGAACAAAAGGGAGGCAAATAAATGGAATTACATAAACTTAAAGCCCATGAACTTAAGGAGCTTATAAATAACAAAGAGGTAAAGGTTGAAGAAGTTACAAATGATTTTTTTAATAAGATTGATAATACTGATGAAAAAATTGGAGCTTATCTTTATAAAGCTAAGGAAGAAGCAATTTTGGCTTCTAAAAAGTTAGATGAAAAGATTGCAGGTAAACAAAAATTAGAAGGTCTTGGTGGTGTACCAGTTGCAATAAAGGATAACATAAGTGTAAAGGGAATGCAGAACACTTGTGGATCTAAAATATTGGAAGGGTATATATCACCCTACGATGCAACCGTTACTAAGAGAATAAAGGACAGTAATGGAATAATTCTTGGAAAACTTAACATGGATGAGTTTGCTATGGGTTCATCAAATGAAAATAGTGCTTATAAAAAGGTTTTTAATCCTTGGAATAAAGATTGTGTTCCAGGAGGATCCTCTGGTGCTTCTGCAGCTGCAGTTGCAGCATTTGAGTCACCACTTACACTTGGTACAGAAACAGGTGGTTCTGTAAGGCAGCCTTCATCATTTTGTGGGGTGGTAGGTTTAAAACCAACTTATGGAAGAATATCGAGATATGGGGTTACAGCTTTTGGATCAACTCTTGATCAGGTTGGAACCATAGGTAGAGATGTAGAAGATTGTGCGCTGTTAACTGGAGCAATTGCAGGAATAGATAAAATGGATTTTACAACTGTAAATAAACCAGTACAGGATTATTCAAAGAGTTTAATTAAAGATATTAAAGGTAAAAAAATAGGTATCCCAGAAGAATACTTTGGAGAAGGTCTAAATGATGATGTTAGAAAATGTGTTAATGAGGCTATAAGGGTTTTGGAAGATAATGGAGCTATAGTTAAAAAAATCTCATTACCACTTACAGAATATTCACTAGCAGCATATTACATAATATCTTCAGCTGAAGCTTCATCAAATTTAGCTAGATTTGATGGTATAAGATTTGGACACAGATCAAAGGATGCAAAGGATGCCATAGATATATATACAAAGTCTAGAAGTGAAGGTTTTGGAAAAGAAGCAAAAAGAAGGATAATGCTTGGAACTTATGCACTATCAGCAGGATATTATGATGCTTATTATAAAAAAGCCTTAAAGGTAAGAAACCTTATAAAACAAGATTTTATAAAAACATTTAAAGATTTTGATGTATTAGTATCACCTACATCACCTTCTGTTGCATTTAAATTTGGTGAAAAAACTGATGATGTTTTATCAATGTATTTGTCAGATGTATATACGGTACCTGTTAATATTGCAGGGCTTCCAGCAATTTCAGTGCCTTGTGGTTTTGCAAATGGTCTTCCAGTTGGTCTTCAGTTTATTGGAAATTATTTTAGAGAAGATGTATTGTTTAATATGGCATATAGTTATGAAGCATCAACAGAATGGCACAAAAAAAGCGCTGTAATAGAGTAAGGATGGTGAAAAAAATGGAATATGAAGTTGTAATAGGACTTGAAGTCCATACGGAACTTTTGACAAAAACCAAAATGAATTGTGGATGCATTACAGAATTTGGAGGACAGCCTAATACTCACGTTTGTCCAGTATGTATGGCTCTTCCTGGTTCACTTCCTCATTTAAATAGAAAGGTAGTTGAACATGGAATAAGGGCAGGACTTGCATTAAATTGTTCTATAACTAAACTAGGAAGAATGGATAGAAAAAACTATTTTTATCCAGATTGTCCTAAAAATTATCAAATAACACAGGATGAATTACCATTGTGTAGAGACGGATACATAGAAATAGAATTAGATGACGGGAGTACAAAAAGAATTGGAATAGAAAGAATTCATATAGAAGAAGATGCAGGAAAATTGCTCCACACAGCTGCAGGTACCCTGGTTGATTTTAATAGAGCGGGAGTACCACTAGCTGAAATAGTTTCTAGGCCAGATATGAGAAGTCCTAAAGAAGCAGTGAAATATTTGGAAATGATAAAGAGTATTCTTTCCTGTACTGGAGTTTCAGACTGTAAAATGGAAGAGGGTTCTTTAAGATGTGATGCTAATATTTCAGTGATGGAAAAAG
>LIDZ01009444.1_pt1 | contig 47368 bp, 47 predicted proteins | sample 644651 | NCBI WGS metagenome assembly LIDZ01 (sample SAMN03856242, study PRJNA289617) | food metagenome | isolation source: wine grapes on drying loft during traditional withering process | host: Vitis vinifera cv. Corvina | place: Italy: Gargagnago di S. Ambrogio di Valpolicella | collected 2014-01 | reverse complement strand
GTTGCGCAATCTCGTAAAACAATAGAGCCAGCTACGCTAGATGACTTGCCCGGACGGTTACCCCACTGGAAACCATGCTGCGCATTCACCTGCTGCAGAACTGGTTCTCCCTCAGCGATCCGGCCATGGAAGAAGCGCTCTACGAAATCACGCCCATGCGTCAGTTCGCGCATCTGACACTGAGCGCGCCGATCCTTGAAGACACCACGATCATGAACTTCCGGCACTTGCTGGAGAAGCATCAGTTGGCGCCTGCCATCCTCGCGGTCATCAACGGTTATCTGCAGGAAAAAGGCCTGTCACTGCGCCAGGGCACCATCGTCGACAGGATTGGGTCATACCATTGACTAGGGGTCGCGTTGCTTGTGCTCAAAGCCAAAATGAATGACAGTAAAGTGGTTGATTTTCCTTTGAGAAACCCGCTTGGATAGGCTGGGTTTTAGAAATCTAGACTCATCCACACGCGCGCAAATCGCGCGCTGCCGAGAAAATTATCTTCGTGACCTTGAGATTACTGCACCCAGCATAGTGCTCAATACTGTAACAACCTCCCCCTTCGACCCTGTAAACGTAACCTTCTATAGCGCCTGAGTCGTCCTCAGCAACGCTCACTTCAACAAGCGGTTCCATCACCCAATTTTTCCCTCCTCTCAGGTAGCCAGGAGACATCAGATGAGCCTGGGAAAACCATGAGTTCTCATCCAGCTCCAGAAGCATCTGCTGAAGTGCAGGGACCGTTGGGATCATGAGCATGCTACCCACAATATCGTCACCATAATTCCGCACCAGCTCAACGTAGAACCATGGGTGGTGTATCTCCAGCTCCACAAATTGCCAGTGATGAGCACCTGCCTCACCGAAAACGGCCGACGGACCGAGCTCGGCGTGACTGTATGTTTTAAACATCGAAAAACCCTCAAAATATTAACAATAGTTAATGGAGGTCTGACGTTCAAGACGGCTTCATCATTCCTTTTGCGGGAATGATAAAAATGGAACTAAAACAAGCATTTGGGAAGGCATTGAGAAAGATGAGGAAATCTCGTCATCTCAGCCAAGAAGATTTTGGGGATTCCAGCAGCCAAACCTACCTGAGTCAGCTAGAAGGCGGCGGTAAGGGCCCTACCCTTGAAATGGTACAGGCGCTCGCCAACGTAATGGACGTTCATCCGTTAACAGTTTTGATGCAGTGTTACCTTTTGATGGATGACGCCGCCACAATGGATTCATTGATAGAGCGCATTCGGAACGAGGTCGATGAGAGGCCATCAGACTAAGGTGTCTGGACGCGAGCAGTGCCGTCCCGGCTCAGACTTCTATTTCAATCCCAGGCAAAGCTGGTCGAACGGTGGACTCAGAAAAGGCCAACGCGACCGATCCGGTGATCTACTCAATCAGGAGAGTGAGGCCGCTTTAGCTCTGACGTCGAGCTAAATACAGGGCCAAAAGCTCCCAGAGGAAGGTTCTCCATTTGCTCTTCAATTTTTCCAGCCAGCAGTAGATCGTGCTCGGTTGGATAATGGCGCAAGAGAAAGCTCGCATCACGACGAACCTTTTCGGGTAATGAACGATTCTTGGAGAGCTCGACTAGAAACTCGTAGGTCTGCAGCACCGCACGGGTTCTTTCATGGGGCATCGTCATATTTACTTCAATGGCCTCCGGCCCTGTGTGATTCCGATCACGGCTGCTACACGCTAGCGCGTTTGTTTGGGCGCGTCAGGTATGGCCTGTAATGGGTGCTCAGTGGCTAAGGTATCAGGAAGACTTCTACCGGCAAGCGCCGAGCTCTGAACCCGCTCGAACGCTTAGACTCCGGCATCGTCGAAAAAGCTTCTATATTGCGACGACCGTTGAATCCTTCTGAGGTTCGCGATCGCCGCTGCTTTGACATCGATCTGCTATTCACGAACCATAATTTTCGCCCTGTATCCCTCGCGGCACGAAAAGTGCGTCGCCACTCTGCGCCACTGCAGGCCGACATTCACCATAAATTACAGAGCTCATCAACGTCTATATGGATAAACGCTGGTGCCTATGAGTTCGGCAGCCTTCAAGCACAATGGGCTATGGCACCGCCCATGATGGGGAGTGCTACGAACTACACCTGCGCGGGTGGTGCTTTCTCTAAATGCTAGCGTATCTCAGGCAGGAGCGGCGAATTAAGATCTGGTGAGTGGAGAATGGGGCGAATCCTAATGGTCATCTCGGCTTGGTTATACCACCACCCTCTGTCAGCATCGCTTGGACTTGTTCGTACGTGGCTGGCGCGTCTGCGTTGCCAGCCCAAAGAGAGTCCGTCCAAGGTTCAGCTCGGAAAATGGACCTGAGGGTCGATCAAAGACGTAAGTGTTGCTCTGAGGTGTCTGCGACGCGTATGTGGTTTCGTTCATGGTCTCGTCGCTTACGAAGGCCAGGGCGGCCAAGTGCTGGTGTCGCTCATCGAGCAGCACCATCGTCGCAAACTTTGCCAGGTTGTTTGGCTCCTCCTCAGCAAGGCGTGCAAGAGCTTCAATGCCTAAGCCCTCCAGCCTGAGAACAAGCATCCCAGGGCGGGTCCCCGACATCTGATTCTGGATCGCATGCTTGGCCGTACTCCATGCTGCTTCGAAGAAGCTGTGGGCCCGGTCACTGCAAACCTCTACGCAGTAACCAGCAAGATCGTCGGGACAGTAGCTGATAACCCTGTGTCCCTCAAATCCGTCAAAGTCCAGGCTTGCCCTCTCGTTAATGGCCTGATTGACACGAGCTGTGTTATTCGCTCCACCTTGCAGCGACATTTCGTACCAGTGGCATTCAACACTTACATCATCCTGGGTAAGCGACTCCTCGGAAAGGATTGCCCTTGATACCCCAGCGGCTAGATCCACGAGATCCTTGGTGGCCGTAGGGAGTCTCTTCGGTAACCGGACCTTGACCATGATCAGTTGACCTGGTTGCGCTATGTCCTGCAGGCGCTCGATCATATGAGGGAAGAACTGCGCAGCTGCCTGCTCAGTGATTGCCCGGCCTTTGTCTGGTGAGCACGACTTGCACTCCACCTCAATCACGTTGCCATTTGCGTCTTTGGAGAGGATGTCGAAGCGATCAGTACCACCGGCTATCTCAGGCCACTCAATCGATGCGCCTTGGCGGTAGAGGGCTATAGCGGTGAGGTGCTCGAAGCGAATGGCCCGCAGCTCATCTGGGTTAGCGAATGCACCCCGGATCCGCTTGATGTAGGCAGCCCGCCCCTTCCCTTCAGTGGCCTGGTCAACTATTTCGCATACCTGGGCAGCGAATATCATCGCGTGTATGACTTCTGGCCAGCCTTCATCATCGATCCTGGCCATGCCTCCATCTTCGAAGGTTGCCAGGCCGTAGGCTATTCGGTTCTCCCGCCTGATCTGGAACTGCGAATAAGGGTTGGCCGATATCTGAAACTGCAGCTTCTCTAGGGTCTTTAGCCATGGTTTCTGGCCATCGAAAAGCGCTACGAAGCTGGAGTAAACGGTGGGGAAGACGGTGTCCAGCAGGTCGGTGATCACTGGCGGTGGTCTCGCAATGGCTTCGCGGCGGGTCAGGCGTAGCGAATGAATGAACTACATCGTTAAGTCCTCGGCCCCGGACTTCGAAGGCCGGGGCTTGTGGTGTACCTGGTGCGCTTTCCGTTGACTCGCGGTGCTGGCCGCTGGGACTTCTTATTTGCCTACAGGAGTGCCCAGTAGCAGGGAATGCATGTCGGCCTCGTAAATGGCATGATGCTGCCATCCAAGCAAATCAAAAATTGCTTTGGCTCGCGACTCATACGGAGGCTTCATGCAGAAGGCACCAGGATTAGCTAAGTCGAGCTTCACAAACACGTCTCGCCACGAGGCTTCTGTGGCGGTGGCCTCGTAATGCATCGCTTGATTTCGACCCTGCCACACTATATCGCGCACACGGATACCCGCGATGAATCGCCCTTTGTTCGAATAGCCCTTAACCTTTTTGCCGGCGATGGACATACCCTGCTTGGCGATTTGAAATACAGAACCAGCAAGGATATTTGCTGAGCTTTCATAAGTTTTTAAAGCTTCTTTCGTAGCCTCAAGCTTGGTCCGCTGCCGCACTACTCTTTCCACCTCGTCCGGTAGACCCTCAATGGTTACTCTCTCAGCTATTTCCAAATCTCGATGCTGCCTCTCCAACCTTTCCTTGAACTGCTCCATTTCCACATCCTGAAGTGCGAGCATTTGAATGATCTCCCTGGACACTTTGCTAGTCCGTTTGAGGTAGGCCACGGATCGCTGTTTTTGAACATGAAGCGCCGAGTCAACGCCGGAGGAATCTGAATTACTCATTCTTTTTTCCTAGATCAGCATTCAACAAGCCGCGTGTACTGAAGTACCGGCTCCCCAGACTCGGAATCAGTGCCCGCAATAGGGGCATCCGAGATAATTTTGGATGCGACCCGCTGCGACGCTAGGTTTTCCGTGCCAACCACTGCTTCTACATAGAAAGATTTCGCACCGTGCCGACCAAGTCCGCAACGTAACTCCTGAATGCCCTGCTCAATAATCATGGCTGCCATCCCCATTTTGCGGTACGCCTCCGGTACGGCGTACCCCAGGTTGAAACAGGGCACTCCATTGATGGGCTCATGGTGGACAAATATCGCTATCGACTTCACTCGCCCATGCTCGATCCGGGCATATGTATAGCGGAATATCCCATTCGGTTGGTCAAGTACGACTCTGATACTTGGGCTCAATTCAGTGGGGTTAGTCGGCATCCCTCGGCGTACTTCCCGTTGAAGGCTAACCAGCGCATCCATAGGATCTGCAATTCTCATGCTGTTGGTTACCAACAACATAGTTTGACACAGCCCCTCAAGTAAACCGGGGCCTGTAGGATGATCCGGGGTCCATACAACAGCAACATAGACTGACACAGACGCGTCACATTTCAAATACGATGCTCGATTGGTAACAACATAGATTGACACAACAGCGACGGCGTTCATTCATGCCGAAACGCTATGCGAGCGCGACTTGCCACTCACCTGTGTGGGAGTGAGTTTTTCAGCACAGGCTCAGTGCGATGTCTAAATCTGTACGCAACCTTCGACCGGCCCCCATCAGCACATAAACTGTGTTTTTTGTTGGAAACAGGCAGTTGTGGGTGAAAGAAACACCCAGTGTTGTTTTGACCCAATCACCAGGTGCGAAGCGACCTTTACTATCTTGGATAACGGTCGAAGCGTAAACGAGAGCAGGAATTAGCTCCCTGTCCTTAATGGCTTTCAGCTGACTTGTTGTGACGTCGAGATCCAATATTGCCCAATCAGCAACAAGACAATAGGCACGGGAAGGGAAATGCAGGCGGGCGAGCGCTACAGCATCTGGTGTGGTGAGTTGGCATCCGTCTATTTTCTCACCATCAGAAAGCACTGAAATATAATCTGCCAAATTCATGACTACCTCCTGCCGATCAAAAAAACCGATTCGAACGAGAAGCATCACTCAGCTTAGCTGCTAGCGGATCACCAGGTTCCGATGCCGACGGATAGCAGCAGGGTGACCTCATGGCTGTTTCGTCTTCTCCCTTCATCTCACTGAACGGGATGATTTCTATCGAGCTGCCACCCGATAAAGTGGTTTGCGCCAGTACCCAGCTATGCCATTGCCGTGCGTGTATCTTTCTCAACGGTACGTGCCGATGTGAGTGAAACCTAGTGCTTCAATGGATGCCCGTGGATGCCGTATCGGCAAGGCGACGCCGGTATAGGCGCCTGAAATCCATGTTACTCAAGGAGCGGTAGACGCCGTTTGGCTGCGGCTGAATCAAAATGACATGCCCTCCGACACTTGAATCAGCATTTCTTCGACTAGATGTGTGCCAAAGGTTGTAGCAACCATCGACGATGGGCTTTCTCCCAAAAAGCGGGCTTTGGGTTTGGAAAGCCATTGTTTGGCCTTAACTTTGTCACCGAAGATCACCTCGGCCATGGCGGTAATATGTACAAACCGGAAAAGGCGATCGCTCTCAGGCAGGGTTAAGAGCTGATTGGCTGACAGTTTTGTTTTTAGCGTTTTGGGTTGAATGATTCTGTCGCGCTCTTCGTCGCTTAAGGTTCCATCATCACAAAGCATTTTGATCAGGCTGACCGAGAAGCCAGCTACTATCATGTCGTGAATGTCCAGATCCGAGGCATTGACAGAGATATGAAGAAGCCTCTCCAGACGCATGCGGTAAGCATGATAGACATCCTGACGCAGGACGCCAGAAACCATGGGCCGCAATGATGTTGCGTTGTGCACGGGCGTAAGCACTAGTGTGCCATTCGCTACGGTTAGCTCCAGGTCGTCCCCAACACCTAACCTCATTTGGTCAAGCAACTCTTGAGGCAGATCGATGATGATGTCGCCAGTACCGTCCTCAGTTTTTTGGCACTTGACTATCCAACGCTCGGTTTCACTCATGATCGTCCGGCCCTCATCCGCCATCAGAATGACACACATCATTATGCCTGGGCGCAGAGCTGACCAAAGGAATGGGCAACCGCTGACAGACAGGCACTGCCGCTGCTCGAACGCCGGATAACGAGTGAAAGGGCAAAAAATGGGTCAACGGCTATACCTGCCTTTCCACCTTCACATGGCTAAGAGCCTGAGCGTAATCAGGTAACTACACGAAAGGATATGACATGCACCCTGATGAGCTTTATGTTTCCGTCGACGTCGAGACTTCTGGGCCTATACCAGGCGAATACAGTCTGCTTTCCATTGGAGCTTGTCTTGTAGCCCAACCTGAAACGTCCATCTATCTTGAACTGCGGCCTGACAGTCCGAAACACGACCCCGAAGCGCTGGCAGTATCGGGGCTGAGTCTGGAGAAGCTGGAGAGCGAGGGCCTCGCTCCGCAACAGGCGATGCTGACATTTGATCAGTGGCTGAAATCGTCCTGCCAAACGGGACAAAAAGTCATTTTCGTAGGACTCAATGCACCGTTTGACTGGTCATTCGTCAATTACTACTTCCACAAATACCTGGAAACCAACCCCTTTGGTTTTACAGCTATCGACATGAAGGCCTACTTCATGGGAGCTGTAGGGTGCAGCTGGCAGGAAACAAAATCATCCAAGATGACCGCTGCGCTGAAGCCACTCAGCGAACCGAACCATAACGCATTGGATGATGCCCGCTTTCAGGCAGAGCTCTTCGCACTAATGCTAGCGGGTAAAGGTAAACGCTGACCTGCGTTCCACCGCACGGACTTGAAGCTCATCTGACCCAGGTTGCCTCAACATATCTGCCGTCCCTGAACGACCACGCCTTGATACCTTCTGGTTTTTCGGACTTGCCGACAATAATGGCTATTGGGTGCGGCAGATCCTGCGTGTAACGTGCAGCAAATTTGGAGAAGCTTCCGATGTCTGCCGGAGAGATCACCGGAACGGATTGGGGGTGCGTATGCCAATAGCCCACCAGACGTAACCCTTGTTCGTTGGCAGCCTGGATCTCCTGACGGCACCGCTCCGCATCCAACTCTAGCCAAGACCAGCCTGACCGATCGGCGCGATGAGGCAACGTGGCCAAGGCCAGCAGCAACCCTTTCGGATCAACCGGGTTGACGAATAACTGTCCCCCTCGCTCCACGCCAAAAAGGCCCTGCCGATGGCTATCCAAGATGTCCGCGACAGCTTGGGACACCAACAGCTCGGAATTCACCTCCGGCCATCGCCAGCGCCATGCGATATCCGTCATACCGTTTCGTCCTTATCTTCCGGCCATCCGCGCTCGAGTAGGATCTGCTGCGCCCCCTCTGGCAGCTTGGGCCCATGGTATTGGCCTCCTAGGCTCAGCACATCTTCAGGTCTGTAAATGCTGCTGACCCAAGATGCAGTGGCGATGTTGCCGGTCAATGCGCGTAAGGCCGTGTGCGACACCATGGAGGCGATATTGGTCATTCCCAGCGAGCCGCCTGGGATAAAGCTCTCGCCACACGCGGGCAGTGGAACAACACCGCCTCCCGGCCACTCTGTAAATCTATGCAGAAAATCGCCGACGTCCGTGAACAACTGACGGCCATCAAAGGTGCCGGCTGGTGCGAATAGAGCATGGCCTACCTGTGTATACGGTTCGCTCCAGGCTTGTAAAAGCCCCCAAGGAGCGCCGCTTGATTTGGCTCGCCATACAGTGACCTCCGACTGCCAGTCTGCTGTCGTGATCACCACCAGATCTGCGTTATCAAACACTTCTGGTTTGCTGCTCATCACCACTTCGGCAAAAGTCGCATAAGCGGTACATTCTGTCGTCGGAAGATCTAACAGAATCTTGTCCCTCAACGCTAAGGCTTTCAGTCTCCCTAGGCTATCCGCTCCCAGTACGTGCCTCCCCAGATTGGCTGACACCAAAGTGTCAGGATCGATGAGGGTTAGGTGGCCGACACCGGATCGTGCCAATTGTATTGCCACCGCACTGCCTAATGAGCCAACGCCAACAAAAACGACTCGAGCATTTTCAAGATGCTGTGCAGTGCCACTTATATCGCGGGACAGAATGGACGCTCGATCAAGCACGTCCAGGGCAGTTGCTCGGACGAGCGCCGGAGGATGTGCATTTGCGATAGCTGGCCGACGGCGCGCTGTACGCAAGCCAAACTTTGCGCCCCGCTCCTGCTGTACGCCGAGCGACCGAACATTGAGGCAATATGTTGGAGCATCTGCCCCTCCTGGAAGCTCCAGAACAATCCATCGACTCGGCAACGTTCCATGCAGCTCAAACCATGCCAGCAATTGCTCGGCATCGTCTGGTTGAAGGTGTGGCGTGAGCCAGAGCAATAAATCTTCGGGATCCGGGGTGCGTATGTCCGGATAAGTCTGAAGCTTGACGTAAAAACCGGGAGTTTCGGCCGCGCGAATGACAGCGGAGCGCCCGACAACCCGTCGGTAATGCCCTTTGAGTGCAGCTACGTTCGATGCTAACCAAACCGTTTCCTGACCGGATGGCACAGCTCGGCGCGGATCGCTGAGCGCAAACAACTGCGAGGCAGTCTGAGGTCGATCCAACAGTAAGAGGTTCTGGAATGACTGACCATGCTGAAACGACCAGTAGGTAGTGATCTCATTCTGAAATTCGATATCGCGCGTTGCCTGGCTTGATCCCATCTTGGACAACGAAACGATTTGGGCCAAGCGAGCAAGGCTGTCCTCTACCACGACCTCCGGGGAGCCCATGATGGGGCGTTCCTGAAAGCCATGAAGGCAAAGCCCCGACTTGGTGGCATGCGGCCAAACCAGCCATGGAGAGGGTTCGACGTTTAGGCGCAAGAGCCCACGGGGAAAGTTGGAGGGGAAACCAATACGCAGTCGCCGCTCCTGCCCCGTGTAATCGATGGGCAAGGGGAAGTGAAAGCACGCCGCTTCGTCAGCCCGCATGGGTGCGGGCTGGAGCAATGCATCGGCAGCATCCTGACCTAGGGTGTTTCGCAGTGCGGCGATTCCGCGCTGCAATGGCGTCTTAATAGGATCAGCCAAGGCGTCCAACTGGCTTTACGCTCGACTGAGAGGTTCCGCCACCGCTGGCCCCTCCGAAGAGCGAACCCATCGAAGCAGAGTTTCGAGTAGTGCCATCTGGTCGGCCGGGCATCGTCCAATTCGCAGGGATTTCATTGTTCACTGCCGTGATGAATGCCGGTGCTATACCGAAATTCTTTTTCACTGCCTCGGCAAAGGAATCATTGGATTCAAAACTTTCCAAACCTAATGACACAGACGCACTGGCGTCCGCATGCCACTTGGCGAATGCCTGACGATAGCCTTGCCCCTCGCCCGGTCGATTCCACTTCTCTGCAAAGTTTTCGCCGTTATCGGCAGGGTTGCAGACATAGCAGTCGCTACCTCTATGCGCGATGTGCTGCGGCATTCTGCGAACGATTTCCAAAATTGCATCGAGCGGAGCCAGAGGCTTCGACTGCGATTCCTTTACGACATCCAGGTATGCGTGAGTAGCCAAAGTGGTAATGACCGCAGATATGGGGCGAGTATCAGCGCTCCTTGTGTTGATGGCCCATTCATCGCGATGCCGCTTGAGCAGCTTGATGGTCGCACGCAGGGGATCTTGATCGATGTAATCCTGATAATGCGGCAATGGATCTTGTGTCGCGGCATCGAGCATCCGCTGGTTTTTGGCAACTACCAAGCTTTCCAGAGAGATTTCCTGGGCAGAAGCAACCTGCAACCAGTTCGAGTAAGGGATAGGGCTGCTTGCTTTCCACCCTGTGACCCGATCCGGAACCTCCAGCTTACCCTCGCCGTTTGCTTCGCCATTTCCGTTGATCGCGCGGGCAGGCGTGACATCAATGTGGAAACCTGGATTTTCGTCGGCATAAACGATCCGGATGCCACGACGTAATTGCTTAACTTCTTCCTGAACGCGGGAGCCTTCCCTAAAACGCTGCTCAATCGCTTCTAGAACTTCCTTCGCACCAGCGCCTTGAGCGTGAGGGAGCCAGATAATCGCGTCCGCATCAATGGTGTCCAGATCCGCAGGCGCGCCGGGGATTGGCTTGATGGTCGTTTTCAGCCGCATCGAGCCTTGAACGAAAATATGGGCCTCAGCGAGCAGCGGGTTGTCGGAAGCCGAGAGGATTTTTTCCAGTTGGGAGTAGCGGTCATTAATTTTTTCGTACTGCGCTTCCGACAGCGAGATTTCCCGCGCGGCGCGAAGCAGAAAATATTCCCAACTGCTGCGCTTGGTCTGTTCGTTGCTCAAAAGCATTTACCTAGCCTCCTGGGCCACCGAGCCCAATTGCAGTGTTTGCGTAAACCGATCTTGGTTTTCTTTGTCCCGATCGAAGATCAGGTACGTATGTTGATGCTGCGTAGTGAGCAACGCGCCAAACTCGATGGCCAATGCCGCAGGAATAGCGGCGAAGACGTGAATAGGGTCAGGAGTCAAAGCTTCAAGCTGGCTCAGTCGTATTTGAAGTGCGTCACGAAAGGCATGAATCACCCGACGGTTTTGTACCATCGCATAGCTTGGCTCTGGGATCGACAGCTCTGCAATACGTGCACCGGGCAGAGCGTCGGTCACGTCGCGAACTGGAACTTGCGCAGAAATGGAGAGCACAAGCGCAAGTGGCCCGTCGCCGTCGGAGGGAGGTGTAAACAAAAAAGCGGGCGGCTCAGCGGACTGATCGGGCCAGCGCAAAAGATGCTCGCGGTGAAAGGAGAAGATCAAGCGTTTGGAACGGTCGCCGATACTTTGGCCCAACATCATCAAGGCCGGAATGTCGGCCAAGCCGACTACCGCCAGCGCGGGCGAGTCGCCATAGGTGCCGCCGCGACGCTTGAGTTGCTGCTCCAGCTCATACTGGATGCTGTCTTTGACGTTCTGCCAATAAGTAGTGTCCCTGCCACGTGGTCCTGGCGCAGCGAAGGCAATTTTGATGCCTTGATCGAAGGCGGTTAGTCCCTCGGCTGACATCGCAGTCAACAGATCGCGAACGGGAATATCGTTGATCGTCTGAAAATGCTGACTCTGGACGATGAGCGGAATGGCTCTGCCACCATCGGGGGTCGTTGCCGCGAGTCGGATGCGTTCCAGGTACGCTTGGTGTAAACCACTCAAATCATTTTCAGGATACCCATCTGCGTCACGATCAATTTTGTCATGACAACCTGGGCACAGGAGCATCAGATTAGCGGTATTGTTTGTGTGCGCCTCAGCATCATGATCCGCGCGTCCCCGAGGGCCTTTGGGACTGGCGGGCAGGATATGCGCCACTTCGCCCCATTTCATTGGCTTGCCGGCACGATAATCGAACGTCAGATCCGTGCCGCACAGTTCACAATGACCAGCGGTCTGTGTCCATACGATCCGCTTCGTCTCATCATTTGTGTTGAAGCGCCCGCTTGCGGGTTTAGCGTCTTCTTGTTCTGCCATTCCGACCTACCCCAGAGAAACATCCATGATTGAAAACGATGATGGCAAGATAAGATCATATTAAGGTCATTCGCCTCGATTTCAAGAGTGATCTGAGGGTGACGAATGCTGAGTCGGCTTTGAGCAGGATGCTGTTTGTGGCTCATCGAAACGCAGTGGCGCCAGCGTTCGTTTTTCTGGCAAGTGCAGGTGGGTAACGACACTGACCACAGCGTATGTATCGAAATTAGCGAGTTTATGCAAAAGACATAAACTTGCTAATTTCGATACATACCGCGCGTAGGACCGATGAAAACGGGCTGTGCAGCTCAAACGAGGCTGCGAGCGCAGCCCCTTTTGTATGCATTTTTACGCGTCAGTCCTTGCCAGGCTCAACGGACAAGTGTCGACGACGCATGAGGTGATAGGCCGCCGGGATCACAAACAGCGATAGCAAGGGCGCCGTAACCATACCTCCAATCATCGGGGCGGCAATGCGGCTCATCACCTCGCTGCCGGTACCGCTTCCCAAAAGTATTGGTAACAAACCAGCGATAACCACCGCAACGGTCATGGCCTTGGGTCGAACGCGCTGCACAGCGCCTTCACGAATCGCGGCCATCAACCCGCGTTCTGTGCTGTCACCGAGGTCTTGACGCTCGGCCCAGGCATTTTTCAGGTAGAGCAGCATGATCACGCCAAATTCGGCAGAAACACCGGCCAAGGCGATGAAGCCGACCCCGGTGGCGACCGACAGGTTGAACCCCAACAGATAGAGGAACCATGCCCCGCCAGTCAGGGCGAATGGCAGAGTGGCCATGATCAGCAGGGCCTCATCGAAGCGGGCAAAAGTCAGGTAGAGCAGCACGAAGATGATCAACAGCGTGGCAGGCACCACCAATTTGAGTCGTGCGTTGGCCCTTTCGAGAAACTCGAACTGCCCTGAGTAACTCAGGCTCATGCCGGGCTGCAACTTGACCTGTTCACTGACGACCCGACGCAGGTCGGCGACTACCGAGGCAATGTCCCGGCCACGCACGTCGATGTATACCCAACCGGAGGGCCGTGCATTCTCGCTCTTGAGCATCGGTGGACCGTCGCTGACCTTGACCTTCGCCACAGTGCCGAGGGTGATCTGGCTCCCTAGCGGGGTGTAGATCGGCAATTGCTCCAGGGCGCCGAGCGAGTCACGCCACTCCCGAGGGTAACGCACGTTGATCGGGAAACGTGCGAGCCCTTCAATGGTCTCCCCGACGTTCTCACCGCCGATAGCACCGGCCACGATGGATTGCACATCGGCGATATTCAGTCCGTAGCGGGCGGCGGCTTTTCGGTCAATATCCACGTCGATGTAACGCCCACCGGTTAATCGCTCGGCCAAAGCCGAACTGACACCCGGTACGCCCTTAGCCACTCGCTCGACTGCCTGAGTCGCAGAATCGATTTCTGTCAGGTTGGTGCCGGCAATCTTTACACCAATAGGACTTTTGATCCCCGTAGCCAGCATGTCTATTCGGTTGCGAATTGGTGGTATCCAGATATTGGTCAGCCCAGGAACTCGCACCACTCGGTCCAGCTCTTCCACCAGTTTTTCCTGAGTCATGCCTGGGCGCCAATGCTCCTGTGGCTTGAACTGGATGGTGGTTTCGAACATCTCCAACGGCGCCGGGTCGGTGGCAGTTTCAGCACGACCGGCTTTACCAAAGACATGTTCGACCTCCGGCACGGTCTTGATCAGGCGGTCGGTCTGTTGCAGCAGTTGCGCCGCTTTCTGCGCCGACAATCCCGGCAGAGCCGAAGGCATATAGAGCAGGTCGCCTTCATTCAAAGGCGGAAGAAACTCGCCACCTAAGCGCGACATTGGCCAAAGCGCACTAAAAAACACCAACGCCGCCACCAGCAGCGTGATCCTCGGTCGCCGCAGCACTGCATCCAGAGCCGGCTGGTAGATCCGAATGAGCCAGCGGTTCAGCGGGTTGTTTTTTTCACTAGGAATCCGTCCTCGAATCCAATAGCCCATCAATACCGGCACCAAGGTCACTGACAATCCTGCTGCGGCGGCCATGGCGTAGGTTTTTGTGAAAGCCAGCGGGCCGAACAACCGCCCCTCTTGCGCTTGCAGGGTGAACACCGGAATGAACGAAAGGGTGATGATCAACAAACAGAAGAATAGAGCTGGTCCAACTTCAGCCGCTGCTTCGGTCATTACATGCCAATGACGCTCACCCTTCAGTTCCTCACCAGGATTGGCGACGTGCCAGGCCTCAATCTTCTTGTGTGCGTTTTCGATCATTACCACAGCAGCATCGACCATGGCGCCGATGGCGATGGCTATCCCGCCCAAGGACATGATGTTCGCGTTAATCCCTTGGTAGCGCATGACAATAAAGGCCATCAGCACACCGACCGGCAGGGAAATGATCGCCACCAGGGACGAGCGCAGGTGCCAAAGAAAGATCCCGCAAACCAATGCGACAACGATGAACTCTTCGATGAGCTTGTGGCTGAGATTTTCCACAGCACGGTCGATCAGCTTGCTGCGATCGTAGGTGGTGACGATTTCCACCCCGGCCGGCAGGCTGCTTTTCAGTTCGTCGAGTTTGGTTTTGACCGCCGCAATGGTCTCGCGAGCATTCTTACCGCTGCGCAAAATCACCACGCCGCCAACCGTCTCGCCTTCGCCGTCGAGTTCGGTGATGCCACGGCGCATCTCCGGCCCCAACTGGATCGTGGCGACATCGCCCAAGTTCACCGGCACACCGCCCGATCCCAGCTTGAGTGGGATCGCCCGAAAATCATTGAGCGTTTTCAAGTAGCCGGAAGCCCGCACAATGAACTCGGTCTCTGCCATCTCCAGCACTGCACCACCAGTTTCCTGGTTAGCCTTGCCGATCGCTTCGCTCACCTCGGCCTGCGTAATACGAAGGCTGGCCAATTTGAGCGGATCTAGCTGTACCTGGTACTGCTTGACCATGCCGCCCACAGTGGCCACTTCCGCCACATTGGGCAGGGTCTTGAGTTCAAACTTGAGAAACCAGTCCTGAAGGGCGCGTAGCTGTGCCAGATCATGCCCGCCACTGCGATCCACCAGCGCGTACTGGAAGATCCATCCTACGCCTGTCGCATCTGGCCCCAACGCCGGCTTGGCGCTGGCCGGCAAGCGGCTTTGTACTTGGCTCAAATACTCCAACACCCGCGAGCGAGCCCAGTACAAGTCAGTGCCGTCTTCGAAAAGCACATAGACAAAGCTGTCACCGAAAAAGGAATAACCACGCACCGTCTTGGCACCTGGTACTGAGAGCATGGTGGTGGCCAACGGATAGGTGACCTGGTTCTCGACAATCTGGGGTGCTTGTCCCGGATAAGGGGTGCGGATGATCACCTGCACATCGGACAAGTCTGGTAGCGCATCAATGGGCGTGCTCTGCACCGACCAAAGGCCCCAGGCCGTGATAAACAGCGTCGCCAGTAGCACCAGGAATCGGTTGGTTACTGACCAACGAATAAGGGCAGCAATCATGGCTGGCCCCCTGATTTGTCCAGACGCTCAACACGCAATCCGTCGTCGGTCTGATTCACACCTATCCGGACCTTGTCGCCCGTTTTAAGGCCCTGCATCAGAGCGGGATTGGCGAGCGGGAACGTCATCGTCATGCCAGGCATGCCCAGCGTCTTGAAAGGGCCGTGAGCGAGAGTGACTTCCTTATCGTTGATCTCAACGATTTGCCCATCCGCTTCATGCAAACCCGCGGCAGCTGCACTGGTGGGTGAAGGTTCCTCTGATTTGGCCACGATGCCCTTAAGACTGGCCTCCGAGTCGAGCAGGAACTGGCCAGAGCTAACCACTTTCTGGCCCTCTTCCAACCCTTTCAATATGGCCGTCTTGCCATCGCCTTCCTGCCCAAGTTGCACCTCCACGGGACGATAGCGACCGGCGCCTTCAGCGAGCATCACCAGGGCACGTCGACCGGTGCGAATGACCGCCTCGCTCGGCACCCACAGCACACTTTGCTCCGTTGAGCGATTGAGGCTCACTCGTGCAGTCATACCCGGCCTTAGACGGCCTTCTGGGTTAGGTAATTCGACGCGCACGCGAAGGGTGCGACTATCGGGATTGGTTTCTGGAAGAATCGCGCTTACCACGCCATTGAACACGACGCCTGGGAACGCGGGCAAACGCGCCTCAGCCACTTGCCCCAGCTGAATCGACCCCGATTCAGTCTCCGGGACCGCCAGAGCCAGCCAGACGTTACTCAAACCATTCACGCGTGCCAGTGTTTCGCCGGCAGCAACTGTCATACCTTCGCGCACATCGAGTTCTTGCAACACCCCACTGATGGGGCTGGTGAGGGTCAGGTTTGGTTGGACTTTGCCACTGCGCTCTACTTGAGCAATCGATGCCGCAGGCATCCCGGTGAGCCGCAAACGCTGGCGAGCCGCTGCCAGCAAGCCCGCATCGCCACTACGCTTGAGTGCGAGAAACTCCTCCTGAGCCGCAGACCACTCCGGGACAAGAATATCCGCCAAAGCGGCGTTGGCTTTAATCACATCGCCAGGAGCGCGGGCATACACACGCTCGACGAAACCCGCCGTACGGGCCTGGATGACGGCAACGTCGCGCTCGTTGAAGGTCAATACACCCACAACATCCAGACTCGAATCAAACACACCTCGACTGACAGTAGCCAGTCGCACGCCAAGATTCTGGGTCAGGCTTGGATCAATGCGAACAGTGGCGCTGTCCCCCTTGCTATCCGCGTACTGAGGGACCATCTCCATGTCCATGAAGGGCGACTTACCCGGCTTATCGAATTTCTGTTGTGGGTACATGGGGTCGTACCAATACAGAACCTTGCGATCGACTGATGGCTTCGGCTTCTGCTCCGATGCTGCATCCGGTACTGCGCTCACCCTCGGTTGGGCCAACCAGTAACCACCGGCGACTCCCAAAGCAATTGAGATGCTGACAACAAAAACCCCTTTCCATGTTCGAGAGATCATTGAGCGGACTCCCCATAGGCGAAATACAGGCGAGCGCTGGTGAGAGCACGCTGCTCTTCAACATCAATCTGCTTGAGTCGGGCTTCGATAAGCTCGCGCCGAGCGGCCACGACGGAGTTCAAATCGCCCTTGCCGGCGCGATAGCTAGCCATAGTGAGCTCGACCTTTTCTTTAGCCAAAGGGAGCAGACTGCTCTGGGATCGATGGACGGCGCGATTCAGGCGCTCATAGTCGGCCACCTGATCTTCTAGTTGCTGGGTGTGCTCGCGTGAAAAGACTTCACGCTCAGCCTCAAGCTGGTTGAGTTCCGCGTGCTTGGCTGCAATTTTGGGGTTTTGTCGTGAGTCAGGAAACAGCGGTAGATCCCATGAAAATTGCACGCTGACCATGTCGCCGAACTCTCGGCCGCGATGCTGGTAATCGACTTCCCAGCTCCAATCAGACCGCTTTTCCGCTTCGGCCTCGCGGACCCTGGCCTGCGCTTCGCGGGTCATTGGTGCAAACGCAGCCAATTCTGGGTGATGTTGAACCTTATGAGAGTAACCAGAGGCTTCTACAGGCCATTCAGGCAAGCTGCCCAGAGGTTTATCGTTCGCGGCTGGTCCAATCCAGCGCTTCAGGGCCGCTCGGGCTTGCGCTCTTTGACGAATGAGATCGTCTTGCTGCTCTTCCAATTGTGCCGCCTCTTGTCTGGGCGTGACGGCATCAGCAGGTTGAGCGCGGCCACCGGCAATTTGGGCGCGGACAGTATCGGCCAGCAGGCGGTTTTCCCTATAGAAGTCCTGGAACAGCGCGTCTTTACGCTCAACGGAATAGCTGCTGATCCAGGCCAGCGCCGTGGCCTGACGAACCTTCAGACGTTCGACCTGACGCTCGGCGGCAGCGCGGTCAATGGCTGCATCAGCAACCTCGATCCGGGCTTTTCGTTTGGCGCTGTTCGGCATTTCCTGACTCACGCCGACCATTTGCATGGTCATGAAGTCCTGATCGATGCTCCAGCGATCCGGCCCCCCAATGGGATAGTTCTGTATACCTACCAGCAACTTGGGATCGGGTAGTTCCCCGGCTGGGATGGCTGCACTATTGGCAGCACGAATTTTTGCATCTTGTGCAGTCAGCGACGGCGCATTGTTTTCAGCCAGCTGCAAAGCTTCATCGAGTGTCAATGCAGCAGCGAGACTCGGCAAGGCCAGTACGCTTGCCGCCAAGATGGTCACGAGGGGCCACCCTGTGCAATAGCACTTGGATTTCATGGTCACGATTCCTGTGATGATCCACCGCGCGCCTCATGAGACATGCGCGCAGATATGCCATCCCGCATGACGCGGAATGAGGCTCAGTGTGGTACAGGAATCAAATGCGGGGAGGTCGCCATACCCCTGATGGGGTTTGCACAGGATGGGAATCTATGGAGATGGACGCTTCGAGGGGGCTAGATAGGGTCACCGGAGGCTTGACGATGGAGACTTGCAGCATGCCGCCGGTCTTGCACTCCTGGCCCGGCTTACAGGGTTTTCCGTGCTCGGTGGGACTTTTCATGTCATGGCAGCAGTCTTGGCCCATGCCGTCCATCATTGCCATGCCCATGGTTTGCATGGGGCACGGCTCTGTCGGCGCCTGAACACCCGCCATCCCGCTGAGGGGAAGCGCAAGGCTAATCAGTAAAATCAGGCAAAGCCGTAGATAGCGTGTCATGTGCTGAAGTGTAGCCAGTAGAAATGGTGCTAACAATCACGTTCCAGGCTTCTTGGTTAGGTGCCAGACACCTCTATTCCGCGCTCATTTCCATTTCAGGACTTAGCGTGCCTAACCATGCGACAAGACAGATGATGAGGATTGCCATCAGGAATTCGAATTTCATGCTGCGGCGCAAGGCATTGACCGCTACAGAGTATTGCCCATTGCGAACCGAGCGCTCCAATAGCGGGCTTAAGTGAAAGCGGTTCAGCGTCGCTAAAACGATCATCCCGGCAAAGAGCAGTATCTTCAAAAACAGCAACTGGCCATAGGTACTGAGCATGACCTCATCAAGGTTGGGACCGACGATGAAAAGGTAATTTACAACTCCCGTAACGCTTATGATCGCAACAATCATACCGCCGGCCGACTCAAAGCCAGTCAGCACGCGGGCAAGAATACGTGCTTCCTCCTCACCCTTCAGCGATTTCAACCGCAGCAGTAGAGCGAAGGCCGCTAGAGCACCCAACCAGCCACCTGCCGCTAATAAATGGAAAATGTCGCTGAGAAAATGCCAGTAGCGGCGGCTGCCTTCGTCCATGGCACCATGCCCTGTCCAGGCTAGCGTGGCCAACGCGATTGCTCCACAGACGCTGACGATCCAGAGGCTGGGTGTCGGATATCGTTTATTCAACGCGACGCCCAGAATTGCCCCCACCAAGGCGGCTATCCGAACCATCCAGGTCAGCCCAACGTCGGTGCCCATGATGACCATTTCAAAAATGTGGTGATGTAGCTCCATAAGCTCCGATACACCGCTCATTGCTTTTGCAAGCAACAACATCGCAGCAAGGGACAGAGCTACACCTGCAATAGAAGTACCGTAAAGAAGCGACTCAAAGTTCAAGACCGTGCCCGATACCCTTTCCTTTCCCCTGAGACTGTACAGGCCGAATATGGCCAGTCCAAATAACAACATCAGGTCAAAATAGAGAGCAAAGCGAACCACGATATTTAATGAGTCGCTCATGGATCATTTCACTTTGAATGAAAAGTTGCCGGTGATCGGGTGGGTGTCCGAAGACACTGCACGCCATTCAACTTTGTAGGTGCCGGTGGTCAGCGGTGCAGCCGGCGTAATCACCATAGTTTTCGGATCACCACCAGCAGCGACAGCGGCCTTTACACCCATGGGTGAGTTAGGCATGCCAGGCATGTCGGTCATGATCAGCTTTGCACCGGAAAACTGAGTGGTGAGATTCTCAGAAAAATGCAGTTCGATTTTCGACGGAGCCGCCGCATCCGAGCCTTCTGCCGGAGTGGAAGAAAGTAGTTTTGGATGTGCTTGGGCCACTGCACTCAGAAGCAAACCAGCAGTGATTGCAACGGCCACGGACGTAGTTTTAAGGAATGACATGCAAGACTCCTCACAGCGAGCGCTGTTGATTCGAGGTTTTTTGGGAGGAACTAGTTTTTAATTTCTTTAAAAACCACTGTTGATTAACTCGGAGCCCCCGTCCTCTTCGCCAAGTTGAACAGGAGAAACTCGCTAGCCCTAACGTCACAGTGCGAGAACACGATGCCACACGATCACAAACTGTTCGATTACATTTCAGTCAGCTTGATACGATGTTTGGCATCTAATCGTTGAGCGTAGCAAGGCCTGGAGAAGAGACGGCGTACCGCAGGACCGGGGAGTTCAATCACTCCGCAAATTCGCAGAGGCGTAGCTAAGCGCAGAACGCCAAGACGCCGTTGATCACAAATGTTTCCTCGCTCAGCTAACCGTGGAATCGACGGCCGGAAACTCAAGATGAAAAGCCGTTTTCCCGTCGCCTGACGTACACCAGATCTTGCCATTGTGCGCTTCGACAATTGATCGGGTAATCGACAGACCTAGCCCTGCGTTGCTCGGACTTCCTTCTCGCCGCGCTGGGTCCACGCGATAAAAACGATCAAACAGCTTTTCAAGATGTTCGGGGGCAATGGGCTCACCATGGTTTTCCACGACAACCGTTACCGACGCGTCCTTGTGCTGAATATCGACACTGATTGACGTCCCTTCATAGGTGTAGCGCAGCGCATTTGAGAGCAGATTGGAAATCGCTCGGTGGAGCATAAGGACATCACCTCGCACGCTCCCCCGTCCTGAAACCTTAAGCTCGATCCCTCGTTCATCAGCCAACAGGCGGTAGTACTCAAGCAATTTTTCCACGACAGCCACCAGGTCTATTGGCTTGTTCTCGTGCGTAATTAGACCATTGTCAGATTTCGCCAGAAAAAGCATGTCATCAATCATCCGGCTCATGCGCTTCAAGTCATCAAGATTGGAGTACAAATTGTCTTCGTAGTCCTCGATGTTTCTTTTTCTCGAAAGCACCACTTCAGTGTGGGTCATCAAGTTGCTCACGGGGGTCCGTAGTTCGTGGGCAATGTCTGCCGAAAAGTTGGATAACCGGACAAATGCATCGTCGAGCCTGGATAACATGGCGTTGAACGACAACACCATCTGTTGAAGCTCTTTCGGAACGGGTGCCAGGGGAATACGCTCCTTGAGTGATTTTGCTGACATGGAGGCAGCTACCCGTGTGACCTGGCGGATAGGCCGCATGCCACTGCTAGCTACCATCCAGCCGAGTGCAGCACTGACCAATGCGCTGATCACCAACCCTATCCAAAACCATCGTTCGAGCGTCTCGAAAAAGGACATATGCTGAGTAACGTCAAAAATCAACATGACAGTTAATGGCCTTTCTTGTCCCGTCACTACGGATTGGGCAGTCACACCACGGAACATCTGCTCTTGCTCCCGCCATTCCCAGACGGTTGTGTTTGTGGTTGTGCGAAACGCCTTCGGAACGTCGACCGGGCCGGGATCCGCAAACAGCACCTTGCCGTCGCCATCGATGATAAGCGCAGTCAAATCACGGTGTGCGCCCAGCAGCGCTTCTAACTCCGGTTTAGCCTCGCTGAATTGATCGATGTTGCTCAGCCCGGACAAGATCCGCTGAGTCGAGTGGAGTTTTTCGTACAATGCCTGCTGATCCAGCATCTTAAAATGATGCCGGCTGAGGTTATTGAAACTGAGTCCGGCGACCGTGAGCACAGCCGTTACCGCGAGCATAAACATCAGACTCATACGAGTCGTCAGGGACATCCGGTTCATCACGACTCCGAATCTGGTGCATCGAGCATGTAACCCATTCCCCTTGAGGTATGAATCAACTTGACCTCAAAATCGTCGTCTATCTTGGCCCTGAGCCGTCTCACTGCAACCTCGATAACGTTGGTATCGCTGTCGAAGTTCATATCCCAAACCTGGGAGGCGATAAGAGACTTTGGCAGCACCTCCCCTCGACGACGCAGCAGAAGCTCAAGCAACGCAAACTCTTTGGCCGTAAGGTTTATGCGTTTGCCTCCTCGGATGGCTCGACGCTTGAGCAGGTCCACTTCAAGGTCAGCCAGTTTCATAAAGGTTTGCGAAGGTGCGCTGCTACCGCGACGCAGCAACGTTCTGACTCGAGCAAGCAATTCAGAAAACGCGAAGGGTTTGATCAGATAGTCATCCGCACCGAGTTCAAGTCCCTTCACTCGGTCTTCAACGCGGTCTCTGGCGGTGAGAAAAAGCACCGGGACGTCTTTCCCGGAAGCGCGAACCTTCTGCAGGACTTCCCAGCCATCCAAACCCGGCATCATGACGTCGAGAATCAGCAGATCATAGGCTTCGCTCAAAGCGTGCTGAAGCGCCTCTTTTCCATTCGTGAAACGGTCGACATTGAACCCGGCCTCGTTGAGCCCTTGCTGCAAATAGATACCTATTTTTGGTTCGTCTTCAGCGACAAGAAGTCTCATGAGGTCGTTCTCAGATAAAGGTTAAGCGGAGTCTGCAACGAAAACTGGCAGCCAACCAGCAACTGACAGAAAAGTAATCTTGGCTTCAGGTAGATGTCAGCGAGTGCTGGCTAGGGTTCAGACATGAGTACTTCATTGGTGCTCGACCGACCTCTGAGCGATGAATCGTATGGAAGTCGGATTCCCTCATGAGGAGCGACCCCTATGAACCGCCTGAAAATGCTGTTTTTTGTAAGCTCGATACTGGTCTCGGCTTCTGTGTGGGCTGAAAGCGGCGGAGATCGAGTCATTGAGCGTATGGAAGGTTTGCGCGACAAGGCCGAAGCCACGTTGATGAAAGCTGAACAAGCCCCTGAAGGAGAGCGTCACGTCCACATGGCAGAACACATGAAGATGCTTGGGGACATCATGAGCCAGCTCCACAACGATCACCCAGATGCCTCAATGTCACCCCAAGAGCATCTAGCCTGGATGGAGAAGCACGACAAAATCGTTGATGACGTTTTGCGCCAGATGCAGCGCGAGCACAAATTGATGCTTTCAGAAAACCATCAATAAACGCCCCCTGGATAAGTACTTGTCAGCATCTTGTTGCGGCGTCAATTGGACGCCGTATCTATTTAGAAAACTGACAAAGAAGTAATGCCCAAGTCAGTTAGCTGGCAGCTGAGCATCATTAGCATAGCCAATGTTCCCACGTATTCCTGAGGTCACCATGAAAACTACGCTCGCTACTCCGTTCATCGCAGCAATGACCCTGTTATTCGCTGCCACGGCTATGGCTAATGCAGGGCATGGACAAGACGACATAGGCCAGCCTGGTGTGGTCTCTGACGTTACCCGCACGGTTGAGGTCGAGATGGGCGACTTTTTTTTCAAGCCTAAAAGCATCGACGTAAAACCTGGTGAAACAATCCGCTTTGTCCTTCGCAACGAGGGTTCGCTGCTGCATGAGTTCAACATCGGCAAAGCCGCTGCTCATGCAGCACACCAGAAAGAAATGGCAAGCATGTTCAAGAACGGAACACTAAGCCCTACCGGTACCGGGAAGATGAGCGGCATGAGCCACGGCATGGGCGGAATGAAGATGGTCGCAATGGAGCATGACGACCCTAACAGTGTCCTGATTGAGCCTGGCTCAACCCAAGAGCTGATCTGGACCTTCAACGACAGTGCAGGGCTGCAGTTTGCCTGCAACGTGCCGGGGCATTACCAATCGGGAATGGTCGGCGAGTTTGATCTGAAATAAACCGGAGTCGGCTGTTTCTGCCGGCCCGACGCAAGAGTTGGCTACGCTAAGTCAAGTAACATAGCAACGCTTACTCAGCCGGGGTCCGTGCGGAAACATCACCGCACCACTGTGGAGCCGCAAATAATCGTTGTACTGAATATGCTCATTTCTAGTAGCACCTTACAAGGGGAATAGACATGCCTACCACCTCTGGCCATCACGACCATAATCACACCCATGCTGCTTCCCGGGATGATGCTGATCTACATGACCCGGTGTGTGGAATGGCAGTCACTTCGTCGAGTAAATTTGCTGAGACTTACCAGGGACAGACGTATCGGTTCTGTAGCCTGAAATGCCAGGAGAAGTTTCGAGCGGACCCTGAGCGCTACAGTGGCCACGTGGTGCGCGACGAGTCAGGCAGCACAACGCCGGAGTCTGCGGTACAAACGGGCGCTGAATTTACGTGCCCGATGCATCCTGAAATACGGCAGACCGGACCCGGTAACTGTCCTAAATGTGGCATGGCACTAGAGCCTGTCATGCCGGCACTTGATGAAGAAGAAAATCCTGAACTCCGGGATTTCAATCGCCGCTTCTGGTGGTCGCTGCCCTTAACCGTGGTCGTAACCGTGCTCGCGATGGCGGGTCACTCGTTACAACTTCTTCATGGTTCAGCTCAAAACTGGATCGAGTTCGCTCTGGCGACACCCGTGACCTTATGGGCAGGATGGCCTTTTTTTGTAAGGGGACTGGCCTCGGTTAAAAATCGCAGTCCCAACATGTGGACTCTGATTGGGTTGGGCACTGCCGCAGCTTATCTGTACAGCGTCATAGCAACAATCTTCCCCCAAAGTTTTCCCGCCAATTTCATGCAAGATGGACGTATCGGCGTTTACTTCGAAGCGGCAGCGGTCATCATCTCGCTCACGTTGCTTGGCCAGATCCTTGAGCTCAAAGCCCGATCACAAACTTCCGCCGCCATTAAGTCTCTTCTCGGCCTTTCGCCCAAAACTGCACGTCGGATCAATGCCGATGGCCATGAGGAAGACATTCCTCTCACCCATGTGCACCTGGGAGACCACTTACGGGTCAGACCAGGTGAGAAGGTGCCAGTTGATGGTTCGGTACTTGAGGGTGAAAGTGCGGTGGATGAGTCGATGCTCACTGGCGAGCCAGTCCCGGTAATGAAGAAAGCTGGAGATAGCCTGATCGGCGCCACGCTGAATACGCATGGAAGCTTGGTAATGGAGGCGCAGAAGGTCGGTGCCGAAACCATGCTGTCCCAGATCGTACAGATGGTCGCGAGAGCTCAGCGTTCCAAGGCTCCGATGCAACGAATGGCCGACTCGATTGCCGGCTACTTCGTGATGGGTGTTATCACGATTGCGATAATGACATTTATCGGTTGGGGGCTTTTCGGCCCTGAGCCCAGTTGGGTGTTTGGTCTAATCAACGCTGTCGCCGTGCTGATCATCGCTTGTCCCTGTGCGTTGGGACTTGCTACGCCTATGTCGATCATGGTGTCGACAGGTAAAGCAGCAAGCATGGGTGTTTTGTTCAGAGATGCCAGTGCGATTGAGAGCCTTTGCAGAATCGACACGCTGGTTGTCGACAAGACAGGCACCCTAACAGAGGGACGGCCCGTGTTTCACAGCGTGGAGGCCACTCCCACCTTCAATCCCGACGACGTCCTTCACCTGGCTGCCAGCCTTGATCAGGGCAGCGAGCATCCTTTAGCACATGCGATCGTCGATCACGCCCGAGCCGTGAACATCAAGCTCACCAAGCCGGAATCCTTTGAGTCTGATTCGGGTATCGGGGTCAGTGGCGTTGTCGATGGCAAGAAGCTTCAGCTGGGGAACACAGCGTTGATGGAAGCCGCAGGCGTGAGCACCAACTCCCTACAAGAGCGCGCTGAGGTGTTGCGACTTGACGGCATCAGTATTATCTACCTCGCAGTCGACGGCGCATTGGCAGGTTTGTTGGCCGTATCAGATCCGATCAAGCCAACCTCAAAAGAGGCCGTCACCAAGCTTAAGGCTCACAACGTGAAAATCATCATGGCTACTGGGGACGGGCTTACTACCGCTCGGGCTGTCGCCAGGGAGATGGGGATTGAAGAGGTTCACGGTGAAGTCAAACCCCAAGACAAGGAGCGCTTGGTGGCAGACCTACAGCAACACGGGCGAAAAGTGGCCATGGCAGGTGACGGTATCAACGATGCTCCGGCCCTAGCGCGAGCAGATGTGGGGATAGCCATGGGAACGGGGACTGACGTGGCGATGAATAGCGCGCAACTCACGCTGGTAAAAGGTGACCTGATGGGGATCTTACGAGCACGAGCTCTTTCGGTCGCCACAGTTAAAAACATGCGCCAGAATTTGGGCTTCGCTTTTCTCTACAACTCAATGGGTATACCTCTTGCCGCTGGTTTGCTCTATCCATTGACGGGGCACCTCCTGTCGCCAATGATCGCTGCCATAGCCATGAGCGTCAGTTCTGCATCTGTAGTTTTCAATGCATTGAGGTTGAGGAATAGTCGAATTGACTGAGCGTCGACGACGCTCACGACCTTGATCAGATAATCGTTGACCTTGCCATGGTGTCAACGTCGATGCTGTCGCTGCGGGGAAAAGACACCGCTCAGCACGAGGGTAATTTACATGGTCGTCTTAGATGTATCAGGCATTGGTTGCGGCAGCTGCGTCGGCAAAATCACCAGAGCGATCCAGGCACTGGACGGCAACTCTACGGTCTCAGTCGATCGATCAACCGGTAAGGTGAGTGTTGAAAGTAGCGAAAACGCGGAACAGCTTCGTAAAGCTGTGGAGGCGGTTGGCTTTCCTTCCAAGATCAGCCATTGAACGGAGACTCCTGCTCCTGAGTAGAGCGCCGTCTGGAGGAGAATACCTCTGAATCTAGGAGTACTTAAGCTGCTGTGTCGGTCAAAATGGGCTCGCATGCGCCTGCGCTGCTAGTCACCGCGCAGAGCTTTGAGCAAACCCTTGAATGCTCCATTCAACCGAGTAAAAGCCGCGTTGAAACGTATTGCGTTTTCTGTGTATTTGGCGACCTCGACCTGCTGATCGACAGTATTTTGGTCCAAGGCAGGCTGAGCCGGCGTGCTGTAAAGCAAGTCGCGCCCGTATATAGCCACCGCCGATTCTTTCTTAAGAAAATGCTTTGCGTTTGTTGTTTTCAAAGAAAACGCAGTGGTAGCAGGTTCTTTGGTTTGGCTGGCGAGCACAGTAGAAAAATCCAAGTCTTGGGCTTTGAAGTTCGGAGTGTCAGCGTTCGCGATATTGTTACTCAAGATCTCAGCTCTTTGGCCACGATAAACTAATGCTCTTTCTGCGGAGCCTAATGCTTTCTCAAAATTAATACTCACAATTAATCACCCTCGGTGGCATTACTATCTTCTTTGATCATTGAACACTCAGCTGTTGCAGCAGCGCATTCAAGTCTCCTATTAATTTTAATGGAGAGACCTAGAACATCGCCTCCGTGAGAATTAATGGAACCCAAAGCAATGATTACACTTCAATCTTATATTCAATAAAAGTCGCGCAATGCGAAAAGATGGAGACCATACGTATTAAATAGCGTGTACTTCAAGAAAAATATCCCAAACTGACACAACTGTAATATTGGCCTAAGCTTCCTGACAGGGGGTGTCTCTTATAGTCCAACTGAGTCTTTTGCTCACCCCCAAAGAGTCCAATCCATGTGATTCAGAGGGGATATTTTCACACATCTGAGGTAGCCCATATGAACACCATCAAAACCTTGTTCGTCGCCGCAGCGCTGACTGTTTCCACTCTGGCCATGGCTGAAGGCGGTGGTGACCGGACTTTCGCACGTATGGAAGTGGCCAGGACGAATTCGATGGAATCGTACCAGGTAGCTCAAACGCAGAGCGCTCAACCGCCTGTCGCTGAAAGCAAAGCCAAAGCGATGGACCATAAAAACTGCTGAACGATCAGGCACGCGGCCAAGCTGACAGAAATGTAATCACGAAGGTGGTTTAGATGTGGCAATTTCTGAGCTCGCTTGCAATGAAAAATTCGTCTTTTTTTCGGTAAGCGAAGCTCATCTTGCCAACTCACGGGTTGATTTGAACGGCTCCCTTTTGACTGATTGGAAATAAACGGCATGCATTCCAAAACCTCTAGACGGACATTCGTTAAAGGCCTGGCCGCCGGCGGCATCCTTGGCGGCCTTGGTCTGTGGCGCACTCCTGTATGGGCAGTGACCAGTCCAGGTCTGCCGAGCGTCCTCACCGGCAACGAATTTGATCTGTTTATTGGTGAAACGCCGGTAAACATCACTGGCTCGCCGCGCACAGCCATGACCATCAATGGCTCGTTGCCGGGGCCTTTGCTGCGTTGGCGCGAAGGAGAGACGGTCACTCTGCGCGTGAAAAACCGTCTGGAGCAAGACACCTCCATTCACTGGCACGGCATCATTTTGCCTGCCAACATGGATGGGGTACCGGGTTTGAGTTTCCACGGCATCGCGCCGGACGGCATGTACGAGTACAAGTTCAACGTGCATCAAAACGGCACGTACTGGTACCACAGCCACTCCGGGTTACAAGAGCAGGCAGGCGTTTACGGGCCAATCGTAATCGATTCGAAAGAGCCTGAGCCGTTTCAATACGATCGCGACTATGTGGTGATGCTGACTGATTGGACCGATGAGGATCCTGGTCGCGTCATGGCCAAACTCAAGAAACAATCGGACTACTACAACCACCACAAACGTACCGTGGGCGACTTCATCGACGACGTCAGCAAGCAAGGTTGGTCTGCTGCCGTCGCCGACCGGAAAATGTGGGCCGAAATGAAAATGAACCCCACTGATCTGGCAGACGTCAGCGGGGATACCTACACCTACCTCATGAATGGCCAAGCGCCGAACGGCAACTGGACCGGTATTTTTAAGCCTGGCGAGAAGCTGCGCCTGCGCTTTATCAATGGCTCAGCGATGAGCTATTTCGATGTTCGCATTCCTGGTTTGAAAATGACCGTGGTGGCGGCCGACGGCCAATATGTCCAACCAGTCAGTGTCGATGAATTCCGAATCGCCGTGGCAGAAACCTATGATGTGATTGTTGAGCCTGCCACCGAGGAGGCTTACACAATCTTCGCCCAGTCCATGGATAGAACCGGCTATGCGCGGGGGACCTTGGCAGTTCGTGAAGGACTGAAAGCACCGGTACCGGCGATCGATCCACGTCCGCTCTTGACCATGGATGACATGGGCATGGGCGGTATGGCTGGCATGGACCATGGCAGCATGGCTGGCATGGGCGGCGGCGATATGAAACCGGGTGACATGTCAGGTATGGCTGGCATGGATCACAGCAAGATGCAGGGAATGGACCAAGGTGACATGACCGGAATGACCGGCATGGGCAGCGGTGACATGACCAACATGGCCGGTATGGACCATAGCAAGATGGCAGGTATGGACAAAGGTGACATGTCCAACATGGCCGGCATGGACCACAGCAAGATGGCGGGGATGGACAAAGGCGACATGTCCAACATGGCCGGCATGGATCACAGCCAGATGGCAGGGATGGGCGGCATGGGAGGCGAGATGCAATCTCACCCAGCGTCCGAAACCAACAACCCGTTGGTTGACATGCAGGCCATGAACCCAACGCCAAAACTGAACGATCCAGGTATCGGTTTGCGGAACAACGGTCGACGGGTGCTCACTTACTCAGATCTGAAGAGTACTTTCCAGGACCCTGATGGCCGCGAGCCCAATCGCACCATTGAGCTGCATCTGACCGGTCACATGGAAAAGTTTTCCTGGTCCTTCAACGGCATCAAATTTTCTGATGCTGAGCCCCTTCGTCTCAAGTACGGGGAGCGTCTTCGCATCACCTTGGTAAACGACACCATGATGACGCACCCCATCCACCTTCATGGAATGTGGAGCGACCTTGAAGATGAAAACGGCAAGTTCATGGTACGTAAGCACACAATCGACATGCCACCGGGTACCAAGCGCAGCTATCGAGTCACCGCCGATGCTTTAGGTCGCTGGGCCTATCACTGCCACCTGCTTTTCCATATGGAAATGGGCATGTTCCGTGAAGTACGGGTTGATGAGTAAAGGAGACGATCTGTGAGCACACACCTAAATCGTAAATCGCTGGTCGGTTGCCTCTTTGCCTTTGGCCTCATGGGTGGGTTCTCCTGCGTAGCATTGGCAGTCGAAGAAAGTGGTGATCCTTCACCTGCTACTTCTGCGGATGCGCCGAACAAGACTGCGACCAAGTCAAACGAGGCAACGCCGAATCACGGGACGATGCCTCATACCAAGATGCGCCATGAGTCGATGGATCATGACCAAGAAAACAAGAAGGCGGATTGAGATCATGACCAGGAATTTTTTACGCCCAACGTTGATGGTATTGGCAGTTTCTACGAGTCCTGTCTTCTTTGCCGTGGCTCACGCCGCTGAAAAGATGGATCACTCCAAGATGAACCATGGCTCCATGGGAGCGATGGACCATAGCAACATGGGGGCTATGGACCACAGCAAGATGAAAATGGACGACGGTCAAATGACCGGCATGGAAAGTATGGATGAAGGAACGACGACAACCAGTCGAACCCCTGTCCCCGTACTTACCGATGCTGACCGTGCAGCCGCCTTTCCAGATGTCGCTGGTCATGGTGTCCACGACAAAACAATCAACTCTTTCATGCTGCTGGATAAGTTTGAATACCAGGATGCTGACAACGGTAGTGCGTTGGCTTGGGATGCAAAAGGATGGATCGGCGGTGACATTAATCGACTGTGGTTGCGCTCGGAAGGCGAACGTACCAATGGCGTGACGGAAAGCGCTGAATTATCCGCGCTCTGGGGGCACTCCATCGGACCGTGGTGGGACGTCGTCACCGGTGTACGACAGGATTTCAAACCAGGGTCTCCTCAAACCTGGGCCGCACTCGGCATTCAGGGCATGGCCCTCTACAACTTCGAGGCCGAAGCAACAGCCTACATCGGTGAGAACGGTCAATCGGCTGCTCGGCTGGAAGGCGATTACGACATTCTGCTGACGAATCGATTGATTTTGCAGCCGACGGCCGAGGTCAATTTTTATGGGAAGAATGACCCTCAGCGCGGCATCGGGTCCGGATTAGCCAACACCGAAGTGGGGCTCCGATTGCGTTATGAGATTGTCCGGCAATTTGCCCCTTATATCGGGGTGAGTTGGAGCCGTTCTTATGGTAATACGGCAGACTTTGCACGTGAGGAAGGTGAAGATGCCAGCGAGGCACGCTTTGTCGCCGGTATTCGGATGTGGTTCTGAGAACCAAGTATGAAAATAACGCTGAAGGCACTGATAGCTGCTGGTCTGGCCACCGTAGCAGCGGCTGCCGGCGCGGTGTATTTCGGCGTGATCAATGTCGGGGCGGATGACCCGCACTCCGCCCCCGTCTACGCAATACTTTCTATTGCTCGGGATCGCTCGATCGAAGTGCGCTCGCGCAACATTCAGGTCCCCGACCTGAGCCAAGAAGCCCTCATCCGTGAAGGTGCTGGCAACTACAACTCGATGTGTGTCGGTTGCCATTTGGCTCCGGGGCTTGCAGGCACCGAACTGAGTAACAGCCTTTACCCCGCACCTCCGAACCTTTCGAAACTGGGCGTCGATGGGCACCCAGCCGCAGCTTTTTGGATCATCAAGCACGGCATCAAATCCACCGGCATGCCCGCGTGGGGCAAAAGCATGGCCGATCCCTACATATGGGGGATGGTCGCATTTCTCCAGCAACTTCCGTCACTGGATGCAGAGCAATACAAGGCTCTGATCACGAGTAGCGGTGGCCATCAACACGGTGGTGGCGAAAGCGTGATGCACAACCATGAGGGTCAGCATGGAACGACCCAGGGGCAAAGTGGCGCAGGTGCTGCCAACCAAAGGGCGGAAGTCCGCGCTCATGATGACGAGAAAAACACGGCACATGCCCATGGCCCCTCCGCAGCGCCGTCTGCAAATGAGCCTGCTGACCACGCCGATCATAAGGTTAGGGAAGCTTCAGATGATGCGGCCCCGACTCCAACCGTACAGCCCAAACCACATACACATACTGATGGGAAGGAACATACCCATGCGAAATAAATCTCTTCGTCGCAGACGGGCACTTCGTCTCGCTGCTCTCGTGGCTCTGTTCATCAGTTCAGCCAGTCACGCAGCAGAGCCATTGACGATCGATGTACATCGCGACGCTAATTGCGGGTGCTGCAAGAAATGGATCCAGCACCTTGAAGCTAGCGGCTTTACCGTCGTTGATCACGTGGAAACCAACATGAGCGCGATCAAGCGCGGTCTCGGGATTTCTCCTGAGCTCTCGTCTTGTCACACAGCAACCATCAACGGAAAGTTTGTTGAAGGTCACGTGCCCGCCGAGCAAATCATTGCGATGAGCAAACGTGATGACCTGCTCGGGATTGCCGTTCCAGGCATGCCGGCCGGCTCCCCAGGAATGGAAGTGGACGGGAAACATGACGCGTATAAGGTAATCGGCTTGTCAAAGGCAGGCACAGACCACGTCGTTGCTGAATACCCCGAAAATTGATCTTCTAATCTTGCTCCTGCATGGTGAGGGTCATGGCCGTGCAGAGGAAATAGCTCATTTCGAACGTAAAAAAGGCGCCACTAGGGCGCCTAAACCACCTCCCAAACCAAAGGAAAAACAAGGAGGCGGGATGTATCAGGTGGTCGAGCAATTGTTTACTGTACGTTAGAAACACTTCAACTGACGGACATGATTTCATAAAATGGATAACTTCAGCCTTTCCTGAAAATTACTTCTACGTCAGCGAGCAGTAAGCTAGTTTCGGACAAAGGAGAATTATGCAGTTCTTAAATAATTTTCATTGTCTAGCTTCCATGGGGGCAGTTGTCGGCCATGACCTTATATTCCACGGTGTTAAGCTTGCCCGTAGAGTCTTCATAGGTCATGCGCGAAGGAGCAACCCCACAGGTTTTATTGGCTTGCGTGACACTGACGACCTTCTGGATATCGAGGTTCATACCATATTCATAATGAACAACTTCAGGAGGAGTCTTGCCGTTCCTTGAGGCATATTGTTCCATTGCTTGTTGGTTCTCTTGCATCATTCGACCATACACGCGGTCACCGCCTCCTTCCGCCATGGCTAATGAAGATAAGGTCAAAATCGAAGCGGCGCAAAACGCTTTCACTGCTGTCATTGCTGTCATGATTTTCTCCTAAAGCTCAATTTACTGAGTTAAAGAGTAACAAGTGAAAGCTTTCAGAAAGCTGCCGCGAAGGTTACTAATGTGAAAGGTGGACGCTACCCCGCATTTACGCTTTCAAGCCAGATGGGATTTTTGTTAACACCAAAGGTTGGCAGACGCTGACGGAACAAAGATGCCCTCAAAAGCTTATTTGAACCGGTGGTCCCTCCCAATTCCTCGATACGCCGGTAGACCTGAGCAGGGCCTCCGCGTCGACCCCGGTTCTTGCCAGGCTTTCCAGATCCCACTCAAAGAAACTGGAGAAAACCAGGAAAACCTTGCTTGATACCGCTGAGGTCAATCTTACCGTCGAGTAATTCACGGGGAGCTTCATCCTGATGAGTTCAGAGACAGTCCACACCAAAGTTCTTAGACGGAAATGCCATACTGACTCCTGATGAATCTTGATCTGTTGATAAGTAAGAGGGAACCTCTGCTTGCGTAGATACAGCTCATGAGGTAATGAACCTGGGAGCAGCGATTGCAAATTCCGAATGTTCACTCTCTTCGGATCTTTCGTAACTTTATACAGCTCATCTACGCCCGCTTCGATAAGGGCTGCATAGGCGTCGTCTCTTGAATCGACGGACTTTTCGACCTTAACTGTAGCTTTTTTAGGGGCATGGAGTTTTGCCATTAACCATGCGTTATCATTTTCTAGAATCCATTGCGTAGGTTTGTACGCCTTCTTCCAGAGGTACTCGATATTGGCATCGGTACGCAGCGCTAAAAGCAACTCGATTTTTTGGCGATATCTAGTTTTTTGGCTAAGACGCGATTCTTCGACTTTGGGCGCTCGCGGAGAAACAGCGGCACTCAGCAGGATTGACTCATTCTTCAGAGCCTCTTCAAAGCCATCTGCACTGGAAAACAAATGTAGAGCAATGATCAAATGCCGCGCGAGCGGCATATTTAGCTGACCTTTATCTGATTTGAGCCGGATCCATTGCTCATGCTTTCCGTTGTTGTAGGCTGGATCAATCTGCGCCAAAAGTTCATCGCCGTAAGCGCTTTGGATGCTGTCGAATAGTTTCGCAATACCCGCATTTTTTCCGAAAATGAATCCGCGCTTCTTGCATTGGCGGACGTAGCACGAACTCAATACCGTACTGCCTATCGGAGGAATATTGCGTTGCAAGATATCGTGTGCGAACAGAGCGACTTTCTGTTCCATCTTTGAACCCTTGTGTATTGCTGCGCTGTTTAACGGGCTCCAGCCGCATGCGCATGGCTCAGTCAGATTGGGAAGCAGCTTCAATTTACGGTAGAACGGGCGAGAGCACTCGGGGCAGGCATGGATCAATGCGTCGCCATGACGCCAACAGACGGCAACACCGGGTATCTGGTGAGATCGATGCCAGTAGGCAGAACCCCGCTCAATCAAATCTTCCTGAACGCAGGTTGGACAAAGCTTAGCCTTGCCATGGGAGGACTCTTCTCTGCGGGGCACCCGTACCACCCCGTCATAACCCAGCGGTCCTTCGTTGTTCTCCGGCCCCTGCTTAACCCCAAGAAACGGCCGGTAAGCAGGAAAAGTAGTATTGCTACTGATCAGCTCTGCGAGATTGCTCTCCGATTGCCCCGGCAGCCTGTGCGCGAGCCTCTCGATCTGCTTGGGTACGATGCCACCAATGCAAAAGGGTGTCGATGCGAACAAATCGCGGTAGGTTTCTGTCGCGGTTCTATTGCCTGACAGATAGTGATAGCGGGTGACACGAGAGTGCAGCATTTCATCCGGCATCGACACGGGAAAAAATAATAGATCAGACATCATTTACCAATTAAAGGTAGGGGTCGAAGAGAACGTGCATCCGGGGGCAGTATATATGCAACCCGTAAAATTCTGTATCCGGTCTGGATTTGGAAATGACACAGCCGCTCAACTTTGAATCGTAGTAAATTCATCTGAACCCCGCCGCGCCCGTACTCCTTGAAATACAGAACACGTATCGATAACCCGTGTAGGTCAGCCCATGGCGATTGCAAAACTATTTCGGGTGATCGCGGGTTAGTACGTTTTAGATGATGATTGTGATCATCCAGCGTATGCCGACGCTATTCTGGTGGGTGCAAATTTTCATTAACAGAGAAACAATATGTTCACGGTGAATTGATTTAGAACTTTTTTTAGATGGAGGGAATGCCCGGCTGGATTACAGCGGGGGCCGAATGCTCGCGACCCTGTAGAGCGAAGAACGTGATATAGGCTTGCCCTCCGAGAACAATTGGCGTCTAGCCCATCGCAGACGCCTATCGTGAAAGCCTTCGATTGGTTCACATACTTTTTCGAGCATTGCTGCACAGAGAGGAAGCTTGCAGAGCTGCTTTTCGAAGCGAGAAAGAACATGAAGCTCCCGACCAATCCTGGTACGCGAAATGCGGACAGGCTTGCCCGCGAGAGCATAAAGCGTGTCGGCACACTGACGGACTTCGCCGGCCAGTCTCGCATCGAGGGCAGCGAACATTTCGGTGCTATTTAGACGAGGCGTACGATGTGGGCTTGGGTTTGCAGTTGACTCCGAAAGCCACTGTCTATCGTGACGATACAGCCATGCATACCCCCTGCATGCATGTGCTTTGTAAAATCGATAATCAGCCTCGAAAGCCGCGCGTCTTGCGCATAGCTCAATGTGAAATCGTGCCTCCCTCCAAGCATCTTGCCCGCCGGGTACATTTCGGATGTGACGATAGACATACGCTGATGAAACGCCTAGAACGGCAGCGATCTTTTTGGCATCAGCTCCTTCAAGAGCATGTTCCCACACAGCGGCTGACGAACAGTCCAGGCCTTCACCAGGCATCACCGGAGAAAGGCGCGCGTGAAGCCGAATGTGAGCTTTCGGATCACATGCCACCGCCTGTTTCACAGGGCATTGACCATGCAGCAAGCTCACCATTTCAACGCCCAGAGCACCGGCCAATAAGATGTATTTGAGCGGATGGTGAGAGGTTATAGGCGTACGAAGCAGCTTCGTGACCCATGAGGCGGGTGTACCTGCACGAACATCTCCGAGTATAGAAAATTCCCATTCTCGCGGGAGTGCGGCAAAAAAATCGGCCATGTGCTGCGCCAGCATGTGCAGGTGCAAGCGATGGTTATCAGAAGCAAGGTTGAGCTGCGTTGCCCTGTGTAAAAGCGTGAAGCGCACCGCCTCCGCCGACAAAGCAGTGACTTCAGACTCGAGGACCTGAAGTGAGCGCAACGCTATTTCGTGAAGCGGTGGCATGCACCGCAACGGGGTGTCGAGAAGTACTGTGTGTGCTTGCACATTCTCATCACTGGGCAGATTGAGTTGTCGAGAGCTGCGGCTGGACCAGCGAGGATCAAGGATCCTGAGTGACCTACCGTGATGCGGACATACCAGCACGCCTGGAAGCATGTGGACCCTGTGCCAGTAAGCGACTCCCCGTTGAGCCTGATCTTGGGCGATACATTCTGGGCATAACCGCACTCGGGAGGCGAATCCAATACGGCTCGCGTTGACGCCCAGCTTTAACATCAAGCCTTTACCATCAGCGGTCATCAGCGTCCGAGCGTGTTCAACCTGGCTCACCCTCAAAAACGGCGCGTAATAGGGTAGTAATGTGTGGCGCATCAGGACCTCGGCTACCGATAGCTCGGTACCGCTGGGTAGCGCGTCGACAAAATCCCCTAAGTGACTCGGGAATGCCACATTTTGCGAAAAAGCTGCCGCCGATTTCAGTCCGGCAAATGCTGCTTGGCAATTACGAACACCGCAAAGACGGGCATAACGAGAAATCACGCTGTGCAGCGTCTCGTCGGGAAACGCGGCGGGGAAGAAATGGAGTTTAAGCTGCACTTCACCCCTCTCCTACTCACGCTTTGTGATACATCGGTGAGAACTCAAACAGGTCCTCGTTGAGCCAGCCCGCAGCGCGCAGAGCGTCGAGGGGAGCGTCATGTTCGCTAAGCGCTTTAGCCTCTGAGTTTTCCACAGCAGTAGCAATCGGCGATGGGTGATCTTTCGCAAGAATGGTTGGAGATGGGTCTGCCGGTTTCTCACGGGATACAACGCTTCGAAGCAAGGTGAGGCGATCCTCTCGTGCCAATCCATCGAAGACCATCATTTCGCTCAGTTGATCCTCAATCGGCAGCAAATCGTCAAACTGTCGCATCCGCTTCGGATCACGGCTACGCAGGGCTGAAAGGGCTGGCTTTAGAATCTGCATTTTTGAGTTGCTTACCTTCACCATGACCTCGGCAGTCAAACACTCCGAGCCACTCTGGACCGCATAACGCTGACTCAATACCAGCAGCTTGACCAGGAAATCTGTCACGCCTTGAGTGTGTTCATACAGCGTGTCAAAAATCTCGTCGGTCAGCTCGGCAGTCTGCTTGCACCACTGATAGCTCCAGAGATTTTCGACCAACAACCGCCACTCCTCATCATCCTTTTCGAATCGTTTGAATTCGAGCGTACCGGCACCACAAACTCGGCGGGCAGTCCGCATGGCTTCTGAGAACAGGCTAATTGTCGAGTTCGTGCCACTGAAAACCACCGGGATACCGATGTTGTTTACCAAGTGCAGGAAAAAATTCAGCATGCTCTCTTTACCACCGGTTTTCGCCAGGTGGAGGTTTTGCAGCTCGTCGATCAACAAGGCGCCGATGAAAAACGTGCTGGCCACCTGCTCCATCTGTTGCAGCGCATCATTGATGTTTCGATGCCTGTAGCGCTTGTGGTAGTCCTTATCTCCTAGAGCGTCACCAACCGCATAAAAAAACTGCTGGCAAAATCCAGCCAGCGATCCATCCCGAGGGCAGTCAAGCTTCAGCCATGTGATTTGGGTATGAACAAACTGCTTTCCCTCATAGCGCTCATGACGGATTGTCTGTGGATAAAGGCTCAAGATGGCGTGGAGCGCCGTCGACTTGCCAATGCCGCTCAGGCCGACGACGGTAAACGTTTCTGCAGTGGACTTGAACGCATCGTGGTAACGCTGAGCTCCCGATAAAGAATGCAAATGCCGGACGGTAGCGGGCGACATAGGGTTACGCCCGACATACCCTCGACGGATGAGCAGTGAGAACAGGGCCTCCAGTTCCAGATGTAGCAAGAACGGCTGTACGACGGTTCTCAGCCTGTCGATACAGTGAATTCGAGTGGCTCCTTCGAGCGTCAGCTCTTTCGGATCCACCGGCTGAGGAAAGTTCGAGATCAGTTCAACAGCCGCCGCCTCCGACAATATCGGAGGCAAAGCTTCGATCAGCGGGTTACCCGCGTACTCACTAATGTCCTGTCTGACGTAATTGGCAAACGTCTGTGCACCTTTCATTTTGCCTGTCCTGGCCGAATTCTTTTGAGCAAATCGATAACCTGCGCGGTGCGCTCGCCGGCATATGAATCATGCGCTTTCGGTGTCGTTTCAGATTGAAGTGAAGCTGGCTCCACCCTCACGCCTTCAGGAACAACCGCATTTTCACGCTCACGGAGACGTTCTTCTGCGCGGTTCTCGCGGATGTGTCCAGTGGCCTCTGCCTTGGTAGGCGGAGCAGGTTCCTGTTTTCGTTCTGCGAGCGCATGACTGATGATCTGGTGGACCTGATCGCTAAGCTGCACACGGCTTTCCAGCTCAGCTCGCCGGCGCGTAGGCGGTTTTTGGCGATAGGCTTCGAGCAGATCAAAAATCTCGTCCGAGCGGTAATTCGCGTAACCGGCATCCGATCGTCGAAGATCACAACGGATAAACTGCTTGGCCTCTCCTTGAATCCAAATGTGTGCCGCCGAGTTCGGATCGAACCAACACTCTATTGACCAAACGCCCCCTTTGCGAGCCTTGGCAAACCAATCTTTCTCTATGGCCATATCACACACGTAGTGCATGCCGCGAAACATCACTCCGCCCTTTTGAACGGTCGCGCGCTCACGCGGTAAAAGGTGGAGATAAACCAGCTCGTCGGGACGTTTGTTGGATTCGATCAGGTCGTTGTCGCAGGCCCAATTCCATATACCGTTGGGGGTAGGTTCTACGCCGTCATTCATCATCGCTTGAGTCAGTCGGTCAGGCTGTCGATGGTGTCGGTTATAGTGGAGCACGCAATTAATGAGGATTTGGGTGAACTCTTTGAGGTTCAGCGTGGCATCGAGCCGGTAATCTCGCTCGCCGCGCTCTTTGTCCCTCGCAGCTACCCCGCCAGGTAGCCATCTGATACCCGTCAAATCATTCAAAATGCCAAACCGACTTTCTACCATAGGCTTCCAATCAGGCCGATAAGGTGGAGCAGTGCCCATCTCAATTCCCAATCCTGAGGATAACCCCTCTGCTGCGAGTGACAGCATCTCTCCCCGGTCGGCGTAAATCTGGTGGGGCAGGTGGTGACAATTCCAATCATCTGCATTGATTTCAACGCCGTTCTGAGCGCAGAACTCGACTTTGGAGGTAAACGCGTTGAACAGCGCTTGTCTCGCCCCATTCCAACTAGGGCCCTCCAATCCTACATAGAGACCAGCAATTATTCCGGAGAAACTATCCACTACGATATAAACGACGGGCCGACCAATGAGCATCCGTCTAGAGTAGCTGTTGACCAAATAAATATCGGCAATCGTTGCGTCGATTTCGAACTGATGACAGGGTCCACGCAGCCAATCTCGAACGGTACCTGAAAGCGGACGGCAATCCTTTAACCACCTCCTCAACCCTTTACGGCCACGCTCGGTTTCAATCTCGTCGAAAAAAATCTGCCCCCAATATTGGAACTGCCTCAAGCTGGGGAGTTCTGAACCAGGCAACAAACGAAGCGCTTCTTCACTGTTTTTAGAGATGTCTCGAACAGAGTAGAATCGTCTCAACATTTCGTCATATGCGCTCGAAATGGAAGATTTCTTATCTCTTACATAAAGAGCATATCCAACACGGATGCATCGTTTATCAACTGCACTGAGCATCTTTGAAGGCGAAGTAAGAACGCCTTGAAATTTAGGCTTTCGCCCTGGTGGCCTGCTCGGATCATATTTTCTATCGGCAACACCTACTGCCGTATAATTGTTAAGCAATGAGTTGCGAACTTGACCATATAACCAATAGCGGTAAAGAAGCCGATAGATCGTTTTCCGCTGAATTCCGAGTTCTGACGCCCGTTTGCTAACAAGTCGGCCTAACTCACCTCGTACAAATATTTGTCCTGGGTATTCAGGATCTAGCAGAGGGGCGATGACGGCCCACTTTTCGTCCCGGCCTTGCTTGGCTCTCTCATCCAACTGTTCCTCAAGCACAAGCATGAACTCGGGCGTGGCAATGGCTGCTGATTTGGTGTGACCAGACGCTAACGATCGACGCAGCTCCTCCAGTCCAACAGCGTATGGCTGCCGGGGTGGGTCAGCTAGATCCATCAAAACTGCTAAGTCATGCGTTTCATCCTGGTAAAGGAGCCTGGCTATCGTAGCGATGACCGACAGATCGGTTACAGGCTCGAAAACGTCATTAACGAGAACAGTCATGACATTTTCTCCTTCAACGATACTTGGACAGGGCTCGGTGAAACTTCGAAGCCAGGAACTAGACCAGTAAGGTGGAGAGGAGTGTTAACCAAATCGATTTTCAGTATCTTGTTCCAAACCAGATGAAAGAAAATTGCTTGAGCGTCTATATAGGAAATGGACAGAAGTGATGCTATTTTTCTTAGACAGGTGGCCAAGGTCCACGAATATTCCCGGCTGTTTACAAGGCACTCGATAAAATTCGAATGCAACGGCGCTTTCATTAAATCACGAGAGAGCTTCGAGTACCTCCTGATTAGTCCAAGATTTTTAATCAAATCTCGTGTAAAAAACTCGTCTGTTACGATTTTCCAATCAACACCTTGGCTTTCCCAAAAACGCTTTTCAATTTCAAGTTTTTCAAGCGTTCTTTTACTTCCGTTGCCAATTAAATCGGAACGATACTTCACCGTCCTAGCTACCGATTTGAAGTTTCCGCTCGGGTCCTTAACAGTTAACAGGAAGTCTGTTGTCATCACATAAGGCAGTGTTGTTCTAGGGTATCTTGGATAGCGTACATCGATCGCCGACGCTATCGCTTGCGCACGCTCTGTGGGTAGTAAAGGGTATTGCTCCCGGATATCCACGACGTCTTCAGAAAATTCACACACAAGGAAGTAGGAACGCTCGAGATCTGACAGGAGGTGATGAATCCTCTCGATCTTCACACCTTGAATCTTGTGCGAACGACCTATCGACGGGACATCTTGTACCCGCAGCCAAGGCACGTAGCTTGCCCCGGCGCCTTCGCCAAATCCATTTGCAATGTGCCGTTCAATGTCCTGCTGTGATGCAAATTTACGACCTCGCAACCCACGCCTCCTCAGTCGATGCGGACCGCTTCACCTCGCGTCGAGAAAAAGTCGTAGAAGGACACGACCGCCAAAGCGGCCGCATTCAAAACATTTTCCAGACTACACCCGCTGAAAGTTGAAGCGATGATTCCAGACCAAAGGGAAAGCCTGGAAAGGAAAACCCCCGTAGATACGGGGGTTTGAGCCTTGTGTCAATCTATGTTCATGCGTGTCAAACTTTATTGTTTTGTGTCAATCTTTATTGTTGAAAACCAGCTGTCATTCCCTGATTTTTTCGCGGACGCTAAAATCAGCGCCCTTCTACGCACCTAACCCCAGTTTTTAGGCCGGGGCTTGGGGTGCAGCTGGATGACCTGATACGTGATTTTCATGGAATGTCATCAAGCCTCTCCATCATTAGTTGGTAGCAGACGAAGGCAGTAGATGATGAGCTCTTATGAATGCCCCCGCACCGAACACCAGCATCTGAGAAGGGTTGGCCTCACAGTATTTTTTAACCCACAAAGCTATGCCTTTTACGTCGACTCGATTTGCACCTTCACTGCCGGCAGTAATGTAGCCGGCGAGCCATTGCGTGTAGGCGTTGGCCATCGTGTAGTAGGTCTTGCCACCCGTAACGATGGCATTGGTGGGCTGGTAGTCTTGCAACGACAGCACGAATGAAGCACAGGAGTCGTTACCGATACCGTTAACGGCATATCCAGCAGGTCCCTCGGCCTCCACTGCTGCGGATATCGACAAAATGGGAATGATGAGCCAAAACTGTTTTATGTTGGTAACAACGGCCATGAGTATTCCCTAGTGCTTATCGCGGACGCGACAATCAGCGTCCCTCTACGTCCACAGCCCCGGCTCTTGAGGGCCGAGGTTTGTGGTGTAGCGGGCGACGTTTCCTACCAATCGGAACGGTTCAGCCGGTATGTGCCAGGAAGGAAGTTTTCAGCTTGACGTAATTTGGCCTTGGCCTCTTCCTGGTCTTCCGCCCGGTCAATTTTAAGCCAGTCACCATCCAACTGACGCTCTTCGACGAACCACACGGGGTCGAGCGTGTCCTCTCCCAAGGTCGATTTTCCATCGCTTCCCTCGGGATACAGGCGCTTCAACTGTGCCCTGTCCTGAACGCCGGTCTTTACCAGTACCGGAAATCCATTTTCTTGCATCTGCGCAGCGGCTCTAGCAAAAACGTCCTGCTCTTTGTCTGTCATGGCGCATTACTCCTTAAACACCAGATGTAGTGTTTGATCAGCTGGTAAGCGGCACTAGATGCACCTAACGGGTATAATTGACGAAACCGAAGCTGTAGCCGCATATCATGTCCACGGTCTTCTGCGCCCGTTCTGGGAGAGGGGCGAACTTTGGCGCGAGCTGTTCAAAATACGCCTTCGTGACACCGATGAAGTGTTCGGGCACGTCAGGGTGCGCCAGGTTCTCGAACATCCCGCCTTTGCCGAAGCAGCGCTCAAGGTACATCCCAACACCGTGCATCTTGGACTGCCATGTGTAAGGGTAAACGTCCTTCATGTCGTCGGTCATGGTGACTTTTGGCTGGATAAGGGCGGTCCCGTGAGCGAGCACATTTCGCAGAGTGAAAAGGACGCTGATCCCTTCCTTCACATCCTTGTCAATTTCGGAGTCAAGCGCCGCGCCGTAGTACGAAACACCTGCAGTCTTTACAAGGTTGTCCCATCCCCCGGAACTCTCCAACTCAACAAGAAATTTCTGCAGTAGGCGGGTAGGAGAATCGTGCTCGGTGCGGCCAGCGCGTGAACCGCGTCCCACCGCTTCGCTCAAATCGGTCTTCACTCTTTCGGTGAGGATGGTACGGACAGTTCCCTCGACAAAGGATGCGTTCAAAATGAGCAGCCCGAACGTGTGCATGTAGCTAAAGTGAGCATGCGGTACAGCGCCACCTGCGCTAGCCCTTCTCAAAGTATCTCTATGGGCAAGTGCCATGCTTTCATAGGCGAATAGCAGAGAGGTGGCCGTCTCCCAGCCAAGATAGTTTGTCATATGGTTTTCCTTCACTGCTGCACGTTGATTGCAAACACCTCGACCGGCCCAGCGCCAAAGTGAGGGTGGGTGATAGTCGTCACGCGGTAGCCACGCCATGGCAGCGATAGGCGACGGGTTACATCATTCCGCGCTGGGTAACCCTTGGTAAGCTCAATGCGATCATAGGTACGGTCTTCTAGGCATTTGCGCCAGTAAGGCGTCAGTAGGCGGAATTCCTCGGGCTTAGTGCCCGCCCGGATCGCATCAAAGTATTCGCCCTTGAGGGCCAGGGTCAGCGTAGCCATGGTCGTTCTCCTGTCACTTGCAGAGCTTGCCCACGGCGTCGGGTTATACAACATTAGGCAGATAGCCTACGTTCGCATAAACTTGACGGTCTTTTATGCAGAACTGGATGCAGTGCCCCTTCTCTAGGAACACCAACGGCTGTGATCGCATGAATCGTGGTAATGGAGACGGCGCCAGATCAGTAAAGAATCCGCGAAACGCTTTCTCAATCATCTCGTCCGATAGCTGGCTGTGAAAAAAGAGCCCAGTGAATCGCATGAGGACGTTGAACTGATCAGCGAGCTTGTACCCAAGAAGAGCCCTCGCTTTTCTTTTGAGCAAACGTTCCAGATCTGCCGAGGAGATAAGATTTCGAATCTCTACAGGCGTCGGGTGAAAGTCTCTGGTAGCCGAGCCATCTTCAAAACTCAGGCCAATGAAACCTACAGGCTTCCATCCCGCTGCAATCTGGTCTAACACACGCCCATAAGACTCAAAGGCCTTACGGTGGGCAGAATACTGGAGCGTGTCTGGAAGAACATCACCGTACGCGGTGATCTCGCTCGTTACCTTGTAGCCTTCGGTATCGAGGAATGCCCTCAAGTCCCAGTTGAAGGAGTGCGTTCTTGAGCCAGTTCTGACCATCCTGAATGATCGTTCACCGTTCAGGTAGCGTTGGCCATCTCCCGCAATCACTGCGGCAGTAGCCTCTATGTTGACCGTGTTTGGGGAAATGACGCCGGTGGTTGGGCATCGTGTCCCAATCTTCAGGCAGGCGTTAGCGAATATGGTCGACGTGTTCGGCTCTTGGGGGAAAGAATACCTAGTACGCTGCTCGTTCCAAGCGGCTACTACCTCGCGCCAGACATGACTGTCGTCACGAGCCTTAAAATCAACCGATTCAATCACCTCGTGAATTTTCGCCGTCAACTCGGTTACGGTCAGTTGCGAGAAGAAAGCTGGCATGGGGGGGAGGGAGCTTGTGATCTTCTCCGCAGTGTCCAGCCGGATGAACAGATCCATTGCCGCTCGCGTGATTAAAGCGACGTCCAAACCGGGTAGGTGATCGCGTACTATCCGATCTATGCGCTTGATACCAACCTGATGGGCTACAAATTCAATGGTGGTATTCACGAGTGCTAAGCTTTGCGTGAACTCACGAACCTTCTTCATCTCCAGCAACATCGCTGGCGGGTATTGGTACTGAAGCTTGTCAACTAAATCCGCGTGACTTGGACACATCCACACACCGTTGTCCGGGCTTTCGATTTCCTCTTTGCTCATGCTTTCTGGGGCGGGCCGGGGGCCTTTAGGAGCTGCCGCATAAATATGCGCGGCCACTGCTACGCCCTTAGCGTCTGAGTTACCATCGCCTTTGACGGTTGGCCCAACTGTAGTGCGAGGACAGTCGGTGAAGGAGCATATATGACCGGCCGCTCCGGCAAGGATTCTGCGTGAGGCAGGCGAAAACTCGCGTCTACGTGATTTCTGGGGCGTCGTCATGAGCTTTTCTCTGATGGGGGCAGCTTCGCGTTTTCCGTTGACCGTGGAGCTGGTGATGGACTGAGTGACGTTTCGCCCTACATAACAGCAGCCAGCAAGCCGATGGGCGCGGTAGCCGCGTAAGCTACGACCGGTGTACCTCCTCAGCTGTCAGCTGCCAGGAAGTGTCATCTACCTGGAGCTTGTGCACCGGGCAGCCAACCGCTTTTAGCTTCTGCCCTTTTGCTGGATCATCTAACGATGTATTTCTCGCGCCGAGGTAGATCTCTCTGATCGGGACCTGATGACTGTAAAGGTGCAGCCCATTGGGTAAGGTGTCATCTACCTCAAGCATGCGAAGCAAGTCCGCTTGAAATACTGCTACCTCCTCGGAATAGCTGAAGGTGATTTTTACAACCCTCACCTCCTCTTCATAAACCCAGCTTGCATGCTTGGTCAGAAACAGCCGTCGGGCTATTGCCTGTTGTTCGTACGAAGGCGTCTCTCCAATACCTAAACTCCATTGATAGGTCCTAAGGAGTGCCTCCATCGTTTCGGGCGTCATTTTGAATGGAGACTTCGTGTGGGTGTAGATCACATCCCCACTATCTACCGGAATCAGGTTGTGCTCCTGCGAGGTAAGAAACGCATCGCTAACGTCATAGCCGACCACGATTCCGGTGTGCTCATGACCATAATGAGCCCACATCAGAGGATTCTTAGGATTGCGGGTGAGGCTTAGGATTACCACATGTTCCTTCAACTGCTGGACCTGTTGCCTGAGCATGTCGAGCTTTGAACCAGGTCCATCGCCGTTTGACAATGCGGTTAACTCAAAAGGATCGTTGAAGTATTCAGGGCTTCTGAAGCCAAGCCGGCGACTCTCGATGGCTTTCAACCCATTTTCGGCGTTGTAGTATTTGTAGAGAATCATCGCGCTGCATCCCTGGCTAAGTATCGTTTCTTGAGATTATTCCAGGTCAGCCCGTCTGACCTTTCAAAAACTTCCTAATGCCTGCGTTCTTCACAACCGGCCCCCAATCACGAAGGCGATATTCAGAGCCTTCTTTCTCGACCATGACACCCAATTGCTCACGCAAGCGAGGCATATCATCCAGGATGGTTTGCTTGTGGTGACCCGTTTCGGCGGCCAAGGTATTGAGCGTTGGACGCTCCAGCTCAACCATGGCCAGCGCCAAACGCAACAGGCGTCGAACATCACCACGGGTGATATTGAGGCTTCGACTCTTCAGCCATACGGCCAAGCTCCAGATACATACATTCATCTCGCATTATGGTCAGTTGTGCTGACCTCGGGAAGCCTCCTCACAGCGCAATTTCAAAAGCCAGACGTATCCTCGATCGATTGACGGTTAGATAGGGCTTGCTGTGGTCGAGGCATGCGTGTGTGAGCCACAAAAGCATCACGTCGCGCTCTGGAAGACGGCCAGTAACGGATGCTACGCGGATCACGTGCTTGAATTGTCCAGGGCGAAGGGATGTTGCACGGCGGATGGATGCAGTCATAGGGTTCTCTGTCAGGATTGATGACGAATCGCGAACGTTCCTGAGAGAGTTGGCAGCGGGCCTCCTGCATAGCTTACCGGCCCACGTGCCATGGTGTTCACGGAAAATGACACGGTTTACAAGTAGGAGGTGTTATTCCACTCCCAAGCGTTTGTTTAACGGGATTGCTGACCTTCGAGCCACGAGACACCCATTCAGAAAAGGCATCCTTGCGCAGATTTCTGCCCTTGGTGCAGACGGCAACTGCGTCAGTGCAATTGAATGGCATACACAGACACTCCGCGTGCCGTGACCGGTTACCATGGAAATAATCCTAGGCGAGGGAAGAAGCACTAAGTCGCTCCGCACAAAAAAAATCCCGAAAAAAGTTAAATTAGGTAAGTAATTGATTTATGGACGATAAATCTAATATAACAGTTAATAACGCTCCGAAACATCTGAGCGATCAAACACCCGCCCCATCAGGCAGCAGCACCGAGTCACTTGCCGAGCCCGCAGCCGAATCCACCAATCAGTTGCAGCAGCGTCAACGCGCCAGCCAGCTGGCCCAGGCGTTGCGCAATGAGCTGCAAAAGGCCGTGATCGGACAAAATGCGGTTATCGACGACGTGTTGACCGCGCTGATCGGTGGCGGACATGTGTTGCTGGAAGGTGTTCCGGGGCTTGGCAAGACGCTGCTGGTCCGGGCGCTGGCCAGTTGTATCGGCTGCGAATTCGCCCGCATCCAGTTTACGCCGGACCTGATGCCCAGCGATGTCACCGGTCATGCGGTGTACGACATGCAGACCGAGCAGTTCAAGCTGCGCAAGGGGCCGCTGTTCAC
>LIDZ01002991.1_pt1 | contig 47692 bp, 43 predicted proteins | sample 644651 | NCBI WGS metagenome assembly LIDZ01 (sample SAMN03856242, study PRJNA289617) | food metagenome | isolation source: wine grapes on drying loft during traditional withering process | host: Vitis vinifera cv. Corvina | place: Italy: Gargagnago di S. Ambrogio di Valpolicella | collected 2014-01 | reverse complement strand
TCTATAGCGCCGATGGTACTGCATGGGCAACTGTGTGGCAGAGTAGGACGTTGCGAGGTAAGTTAAAAAGGATAGTTGTAATGACTATCCTTTTTTGTTATATTTCGAAGAAAAATTAACAAGAGTAGCAAATAGAGAATTATTTCGTAAACTTGTAGAACCATTTTTAAATAATGCAAGCATAAATAATAAATTATTTAGAAATCACAAAAAATAAATTTTATAATATTAGATAAAATTATAATTATTGATATTATTTATTGACAATTGGAAAAGATAAGAGTATTATCAAACCATAGTAAACATATCATATATATATGAGTTTCAAAAAATAAATAACTGGGGGCAAAATTATGAGTAATAAAGAGAGAAAATTAAAATTTGAAACATTACAACTTCATGTAGGTCAGGAAAATCCAGATCCAGCAACAGATGCAAGAGCAGTACCAATATATCAGACAACTTCATATGTATTTAAAAATTCGGCACATGCAGCAGCAAGGTTTGGACTAGCAGATGCAGGTAATATATATGGACGTTTAACAAATTCTACACAAGGTGTTTTTGAAAGCCGCGTTGCAGCATTAGAAGGTGGAGTAGCCGGTTTAGCATTGGCATCAGGGGCAGCAGCGGTGACATATGCTATTCAAAATATAACTCGTGCAGGAGACCATATAGTTTCAGCAAAAACTATATATGGAGGATCATATAATTTGTTATCACATACATTACCTACATATGGAATAACAACAACATTTGTGGATGCAGATAACTTAGAAAATTTTGAAAATGCAATTCAAGAAAATACAAAAGCAATATTTATAGAATCACTTGGAAATCCAAATTCAAATATTATAGATGTTGATGCATTAGCAGAAATTGCACATAAACATAAAATTCCATTAATCGTTGATAATACATTTGGAACACCATATCTTTTCAGACCAATTGAACATGGTGCAGACATAGTTGTACATTCAGCAACTAAGTTTATAGGTGGACATGGATCATCATTAGGTGGTGTAATCGTAGATTCAGGGAAATTTGATTGGATAGCTTCAGGAAAATTCCCACAACTAACAGAAGCAGATTCAAGTTATCATGGAATAAAATTTGCAGAAGCAGTTGGACCAGCAGCTTATGTAACAAGAATAAGAGCAATTTTATTAAGAGATACCGGTGCAACAATAAGTCCATTTAATGCATTTATCTTACTACAAGGATTAGAGACTCTTTCACTTAGAGTTGAAAGACATGTCCAAAATGCTTTAAAAGTAGTAGATTTCTTGAGTAAACATCCAAAAGTCGAAAAAGTAAACCACCCATCATTACCAGACAGTGAATACAATGCATTATACAATAAATATTTTCCAAATGGTGCAGGATCTATATTTACATTTGAAATTAAAGGCGGAACAAAAGAAGCGCAAGGTTTTATTGATAAATTAGAAATATTCTCATTGCTCGCAAATGTAGCTGATGTTAAGTCATTAGTAATACACCCAGCAAGTACTACACATTCACAATTAAGTGAAGAAGAATTGTTGGATCAAGGAATTAAGCCAAATACAATTCGTCTTTCAATTGGAACAGAACATATTGATGATATAATTTATGATTTATCACAAGCGTTTGAAGGTTAGACTTAAGTATAGCTTAAAATAATGATAATTAATATGCATCATATTAAAGGCCTCATTTAATAGATAAAGATAAAATTGATAATTAACCAAAATAAAAGTTAAACAATTTTTATAATTGTTTAACTTTTATTTTGGTTAATTACTGAATATTTTTTATTATGATATTATTCATATTAAAAATATTAAAATTAATTAGATATTATTTTTTATTCGATAATCACTAGGATAGATGCCTACATTTGATTTGAATACACGGCTAAAATAAAAAGCATCTTTGTAGCCAACCAATTCACCAACTTTCTGAATTTCTAAATCAGACTGATTAATTAAAAGTAGCTTTGCTTCGTTAATTCGGATTTTTGTAATATATTTAATTGGAGTTTCACCAATATGTTTTTTAAATATCTTGCTTAAATATTCATTTGTAAATCCAAATTTATCAGAAATTTTATTCAGTGAAGTTATCGAGGAATAATTGCTACGTATATAGTTTTCCATCAATTGACTTAAATTTTCTGGTGTCAAACTATGAGGATCAACTGAAAAGGATGATATTTCTTTATTTTCTGAATCAAGTACAATAAATATATTTTGTAGTGCAGTATTAAGTTCTTCAAGCTTAATAGGTTTTAGAAGAAAATCCTTTGCACCATATTTTAACGCTGCTTGAGCATATGAAAAATCGTTATAGCCACTTAATATCATAGTTTTAATATGTGGATGATTTTCATGAATATATTTAATCAACTCTATCCCATCAGATTGTGGCATTTGTATATCTGTGATTACTAAGGATGGATACACTTCTTCTACAAGAGATATGGCATCTTTTCCATTACTAGCCTCACCAACTAATTCAAGAGGAATAGATAAAGAGTCAATTTTTTTTATTAGATTTTGTCTAATTAGATGTTCATCTTCCGCTACAATATATTTATATTTGTGGATATTGTTCATAAAAATCCTCCTTGTTTACATAAATTGGACCGCCAATAATAAAGATTGTTTTACCTTTTTGGGAATTATTAATTTTGAAAATGGCATGTTCATTATATAAAAGTTGCAATCTTAAATATACATTTCTAAGTCCCATTCCACCGATTTTTAGTGTTTTAAACTCTTCATTCCTATTGATATTACGGAAGTGAGATAAAAGTTTATCTTTAGTTGTATCACTAAGACAGCCACCATTATCTTCAATATTAATTAACCATTTTTTATCGTCTATATTGGAACTAATTTTTAAATTCCATGGAGGAGAAGAACTAAATCCATACTTAAAAGCATTTTCTACAATAGGTTGTACTATTAACTTGGGAATTAAAATATCTTTTGTTGATTCTTCAATATTAGAGCTATAAATAAAAGATTCTCCATACCTCATTTTCATACACTCAATGTATTTTTCTGTGTATAAAATTTCTTGAAAGAGAGGAACTGCAGTCTCATCGTTTGTTGTAATATATCGAAAATAATCACATAATGCATGACATATCTTTATAATATCTTCATTCATATTTTCCTCTGCCATAATGCTTATATTAGTTAAGTTATTGTATAGAAAGTGTGGATTAACAAGGGATTGAGTTGCTTGTAATTTAGCTCGAGTTTCTTCTGATTTTAATAATAAGATTTCATGAGAAGAATCTTTTAATTTAGCATACATTTCTAAAAATGATTGATATAATTCGGAGATTTCACGGATATTACTGTTAGCAGAAGTTAGTATGGTTTCGTTTTCATTTAATACACTACTAATGGTTACTTTTTTTGTTGCATTTGTTAGCCTGCTTAAGGGAGATGTTAAACGACTAGATATAATAAAACACAAAAATAAAGTAAAGGAAATTGAAAAAATAATAATAATAATAAAACCTTCTTTAAATGAACGTAATGATTTAAAGACAATATCTTTTGGTTCACTAGTAACAACTGTCCAATTATATGAATCGATTTTTTGATAGGACATAAGAACATTCTCTTTGTCGTTAATATCAACAAAGTATCCAACAGAAGGCATTAGAGCATTATTTTTAATAATATCCATATAGCTTGTATTAGGAATTAATTCAGAGGAGTATGGGTAAACTAATTCATTTTTTTCATTATATATATAAAATGATGTTGAAGGATTTTTAATTTTTAATTCTGAAATTAAAGAAAATAATACATTAGAATCTTGTAACACTTCAACAATGCCTTCTTGTTCATTACTACTGTCAAAAAATACGCGAGTTAAGGAGATGAAGTTATCATCTATTTTATTTTTGGCTTTATCAGGCATATTTAATAATTTTGTAGTGGTTGAAATATTTTTAGAACCATTCTTTTCAATAGTTGTCTGATACCATGGGATGGTTTGTAAGTTAATATTTGTAACTCCTTGAAAATATCCAGAGCCGATGCATGTTCCATTTAGCGTATAAAGATTGACTTGAGATGCAGATTGAAATGGACCAATAATCGCTGTAATAATATCATATATTGCTAAAACATTTTCTCGGGATGAAGAAAAATCATCTAATTCAAAATCGTTATTATTTTTTGCAAAACTCGTAAAGTTTTTCTTAATAGCATTAGAATATACAATATTCATAGATATAGTTGACATATTTTTTAGCTCTGTAGATACTGATTTGTGAACAGAAGCACAAAGAGTCTCTGACTTTGTTGTTGTATCCTTATAAATATTATTACTGTAAAAAGAATAGAAGCAAATGAAAAATAAAAATAGTAATACAGTAACTAGAAGACCATAAATAAAAAATAAATATACTTTTTGAGAATAATAAAATTTTCGATTCATTAGAATGCTCCTTTCAAACAGTATTATATAATACTGTTCTAAAAAGTGCAAAAGGAAGTTCTATTTTGTCTATGTTTAATAAAGGGAGCTGGTGTTATTATAAACATGTACTTAATGTAAAGCATATCATTGAGTACATTAAAGAAATAGTGAGTCAAATAAATTAGCATACTGACTTTGTATTTTTTTGAATAGGCTCACTAAAATATATGCAATATTATAAAATAGGGGGTAGATGTTTATGAGAAAACGTTTAATAAAAGTACTAAGTACAATCTGTATCACTATTATGGCAGGAAGTGTACTTGCAGGGTGCGGAGGAAAATCTACTGGTGATGCAAAGTCTTCAAGTAGTAATGAAAAAGTTATATTAACATTTGGTTCACATCAATCTGGCCTTCCAACATCTGGAGTTGTACAGGAATTAGCAAAGGAGTATGAGTCTGAAACAGGAGTCAAAATTGATTTTCAAATATCCCCTGATGCTCAATGGCGTGATTTATTGAAAGTAAAATTAGACTCCGGTGAAGCACCGGATATTTTTTGTGCAGATGCCGATCCTTTGAATTTAGTAACAAGAGTAAATCCAGAAAAATATGTCATGGATGTAACAAATGAAGAATGGGTAAAAAGAATGGATACTAATGTTATTCCGTCAATTTCTTATAAGGATAAAGTCTATGGTATTACTTTCCCCGGAAAGAAGATGTACTTTTATGTATACAATAAAGAAATTTTTGAAAAGTTAGGATTAAAAGTTCCTACTAATTATGAAGAATTTAAAAATATATGTCAAAAAATTAAAGATTCTGGCGTTACACCAATTTTTGAAGGAACTCAAAACGGTTGGCATCAAGTACTTCCTTTATTTGAAACAGGAGCTATGTATCAACAAAAACATCAAGATTTATATAACAAGCTTAATAAAAATGAAGTTGATTTAGATTCAGTGACTGAATTGCAAACTGTTATTAGTGAATTGAAAGAATTTTCTGATTTGGGATTTTATGGAGACAATTATTTAAGTAATTCTGTTGAAAATGCAAAAGAAGCAATGGCAAATGGAAAAGCAGCAATGTTTATAGCAGAATCTGCATGGAGAAATGAAGTAAAAGGAGATTTTCCAGATTTTGATACTAATAAGTTAGGTATATTCGTAATGCCTTGGGGAGATAATCAAGCAATTGGAGTAAATCCTGCAAGTAATGCATATTTCATTAATAAAAATGGAAAGCATGCAGATGAAGCACTAAAGTTTTTTGAATTTTTAGCAAAGCCAGAAAATTTACAAAAACGTTTAGATGGACAACCAGGATTATCTGAAATTTGTTGGCCAGAAATTCCATCAAAATATTCAAAAGAAGATCAAGCATATATCGATTCAATGCAAAAAGGAATGGTTATGCAAGCTGGTGTTAAATATATTGATAGTCAATGGATGGATGTTGGTAAAGATTTAGAATCTATGTATACTGGATCATCAACTCCAGAAGAGGTTTTAAAAACAATTATGACTCGACGTACAGAACAAGCTAAACTACAAAAAGATCCAGATTGGAATAAATAAAAAATCAGGTAGATATAAATAAGGTTTCTCATTTTAGAAACCTTATTTATATAAATGGAGGGATTTAAGAATGGACAGAAAAAAATTATATCCATGGTATTTCACAAGTGGTGCATTAATTATATTCTTCTTGCTTTGCTTTTTACCAGGCATTATAGGTATATTATATTCTTTTACGGATTGGAATAGTTTTACGGATAAAATTAATTTTATAGGATTACAAAATTATTTAGAAATCTTCAAAGGAAAACCTGAATATCGTATGTACATATGGAACACAATTGTATTTACGACAGTTACAACAATTATGAAGACTGTAGTAGGATTAGCTCTAGCATTATTATTAACACAAAAAGTAATTAAAATGAAAAATTTTCACAGAATGATAATTTTTTCACCTCAAGTTATATCTTATTTAGTAGTTGGTCTTGTCTTTAAGAGTATGCTACATCCACAAACAGGTTTTTTAAATAATTTCCTTAAATCAATTGGATTAGATTTTCTAGCAATGAACTGGTTAACAGATTTAACTACAGTTTTTCCTACTGTCATGTCAGTAGATACGTGGAAAGGGATGGGTTATATAATGGTTGTAATTATTGCTGGATTAATGTCTATTTCTCCAGATTATTACGAAGCAGCGAATATTGATGGTGCTAATTTCTGGCAAAAATTTCGTTTGATAACATTACCATTATTAAAGCCAATTATTATAAATGTAACAATATTAAATGTAACATATGGTTTTAGAGTATTTGATATGATTTATTCATTAACAAATGGTGGACCTGGTAATGCAACTGGAGTAATTAATACAGCTGTATATAAAGAATTTTCAAAAGGTAATTATGCAATGGGTACAACATTATCTAGCGTTTTATTCTTTATATTATTATTCTTGCTGTATTTCATCGTAAAATCTATGGAAAATAAGGAGGTTCAAATGTAATGAATAATTTCAAAAAATCTGTTGGGAACATAGTAATAAACATCATAACAATATTCATTAGTTTGATTATTTTAATACCTATCTTAGTCTTGTTTCTTAATTCATTTAAGACTCAAGGAGAATCGAATAAAATGTCACTTTCTCTACCTAGAAAATGGATGTTTGAAAACTATAAGACAGTAATTGAACAAGGAAAGTTAGTTTCTTCCTTTTTCAATAGTCTTTTGTATGCCACAGCTAGTGTTTCTATTATTATCGTTGTAGTATCTGCAGCAGCTTTTGTTATAGCAAGGAATCGAAAAGGAATTAATAATTTTATTTACTATTTTATCATTTCAGGAATAGCTATACCAATTAATAATGTTGCATTAATGAAAGTAATGCAATCATTACATCTTGTAAATACTAGGATTGGTATTATTCTTATTTATGCTGCAATTAATATTCCACTTAGTTTATTCTTATGCTATGGTTTTATTTCAACAATTCCTAGAGAAATAGATGAAGCAGCAGTTATTGATGGATGTGGACCGATTAGATTATTTACTAAAATTATTTTACCATTATTAAAGCCAATTACATCAACTTTGTTTGTTTTGAATTTTATGGCTGTATGGAATGACTTTACAATGCCTCTTTATTATTTGAATAATTCAGAAAAGTGGCCAATGACGTTAGCTGTTTACAATTTCTTTGGAGCTTTTGAAAATTCATGGAATTTAGTTAGTGCTGATATCATAGTGACTCTGCTTCCAGTGCTATTTGTATTTATATTAGGACAAAAGTATATTGTTGGAGGAGTGTCAGCAGGATCAGTAAAAGGTTAATAGAAAAGAAAAAATATTTAGAATATTGAATTGGAGTGTGTTCATATGAAATTTAGTAACGGCTGTTGGTTAGATAAGGAAGGATATAAAGTATATACGCCTCAAGAGATTTATAGTACTAAGATTGAAGAAGATATTTTAACAATGTATGCACCTTGTAACAAAATAAATAGTAGGGGTGATACTCTTGGAGGCCCAGTTATAACATATAAAATTTCATCGCCTATGGAAAATGTAATAAGAGTTAGAGCATACCATTATATGGGGAAGCAAAAGAAAGGACCAAGTTTTGATATTTATGAAGATAAAAATACTAAGGTTTTAATTGAAGATAATGAAAAAGATGTTTTATTTAAATCAGGAAATCTTAAAATGGTCATGAATAAGGATCTATGGGAAATGAGTTTTTATAAAGGAGATAAAAAATTAACTTCTAGCAAGTTTAAAAGCTTAGCATATGTAAAAATTTCAGAGGAAAGAAATTTTATAAACGTTTCAGATGATGATGTTTTTATGAGAGAGCAATTACAATTATCTGTAGGAGAATTAGTTTATGGATTAGGTGAGAAATTTACTCCTTTTGTGAAGAATGGGCAAAGCATTGATATATGGAATGAAGATGGTGGAACAAGCACAGAGCAATCATATAAAAATATTCCTTTTTATATGACGAATAAGGGATATGGAGTATTTGTAAATCACCCAGAAAAAGTATCTTTTGAGGTAGGATCAGAAAAAGTTAGTAAAGTTCAATTTAGCGTTCCAGGAGAATGTTTAGATTATTTCATAATTGGTGGAGAATCAATGAAAGAAGTTGTTGAGAATTATACAACTTTAACAGGGAAGCCATCACTTCCACCAGCATGGTCATTTGGATTATGGCTAACAACATCTTTTACTACAAATTATGATGAAAAAACAGTAACTGGATTTGTAGATGGAATGGCAAAAAGAGATATTCCACTTAGAGTATTCCATTTTGATTGTTTTTGGATGAAAGATTTTAATTGGTGTAACTTTGAATGGGACACGCGAGTATTTCCGGATCCTAAGGGAATGCTAAAGAGATTGAAAGAAAAAGGATTAAAAATATGTGTTTGGATTAATCCATATATTGCCCAAGAATCAAAATTATTTAATGAAGGTATGGAAAAAGGATATTTATTAAAAAAACATAATGGTGATGTTTGGCAATGGGATATGTGGCAGCCTGCTATGGGAATTGTAGATTTTACAAACCCAGATGCATGCACATGGTATTCAAGTAAACTTAAAGAATTAATTGATATGGGAGTAGATTGCTTTAAAACTGATTTTGGTGAACGTATACCAATTGAAGTAGCATACTTTGATGGGTCAGATTCATATAAAATGCATAATTACTATACACAATTATACAATAAGGTAGTATTTGAGACGCTTAAAGAAAATGTTGGAGAAGACGAAGCAGTAGTATTTGCAAGGTCAGCTACAGCAGGAGGACAACAATTTCCAGTACATTGGGGAGGAGATTGTGAAGCTAGTTATGAGTCAATGGGAGAAAGCTTAAGAGGGGGATTATCACTTTGCATGTCTGGGTTTGGATTTTGGAGTCATGATATAGGGGGATTTGAGAGTACAGCAACAGCAGATGTTTATAAAAGATGGGTAGCTTTTGGACTATTATCTTCTCATAGTAGATTACATGGAAGCAGTTCATATAGAGTGCCATGGCTTTATGACGAAGAAGCTTGTGATGTAGTTAGATATTTCACTAAATTAAAATGTAGTATAATGCCATACCTTTATAACATATCTAGTAATGCAGCAAAACAAGGCATCCCAGTTATGAGAGCTATGGTATTAGAATTTCAAGATGATCTAACTTGTAGCTATTTAGATAAACAATATATGCTTGGAGATTCAATTTTAGTTGCACCTATTTTTAATGAAGATGGAGAAGCTAATTATTATTTACCAAAAGGAAATTGGACAAATTTCATAAGTGGAAAGAAATATGAAGGTGGCAGATGGATTAAAGAAACACATGATTATTTAAGTGTACCTATGATGGTAAAGAAAAATAGTCTAATTGCTATTGGGTATGAAAATTCAAAACCAGATTATGATTATAGAAATAATGTATCAATTTTGGCATATGAATTAAAGGATAATATAAAAGCAAATGCTACTGTTATAGATATGAATGGAAATAAGACTCTTCAGGTAGAAGTTTTGAAAGAAGAAAATGAAATCATTGTTAAATCCAATGGAATGGAGGGCAATTGGACTTTAGTATTAAAGAACTTATTAAATATAAAAAAGGTTGATGGAGGAGAATTTAGAAGTGAAGGTGATGATACTAAAATTTTATTAAACTCTGGAAATTGCAAATGTATATGTTATTTAAACTCTAATTCCTAAAATAACTAATTTTGGTCGAAAATCAGGAAAAGAAGTTATACAAGTTTATATTAATGATATAAAGTAATGTCTAGAACGACCTAAAATAGAGTTAAAAGGATTTTGTAAGATTTCTTTATAAGCTGAGGAAAGTAAAGAAGTTAAACAATTATTATAATTGTTTAACTTCTAGTATTTTATTGATACTTAGATAATAAAATATTTCGATTAATGATACAATAAAAGGAAAGAGAAAATAGCAAAATAAATTGTATTATTTTAGGAGGAATTAGAATGGAATTAAATTGGAGTCTAAAGGAAATATATTCAGCATTTGATAGTGATGAATTTAAGGCGGATTTAGAAAATATTAATGAAGTTATAGAAGATATTAATATATGGGTAACAGAAGTAGTTAAGGACAAAAAAAAATTAATTAAGAAATTAGAAGGGTATATAAATAAATTCACAGCGGTTACAGATTTAGCTAGTAAGCTTAGTATTTTTATAAACCTTAGTTTAAGTGTGAATACACAGGATAAAGATGCACTAAAGTATTCAGATATTTTAGAAAAGAAATTGACATATCTAGTAGAGAATACCACTAAAATCGAGAAATATATTAGTAATATAGAAAACATTGATTCTATTATAAATGAATCTGAATTGCTTAAAGAACACAAATTTGTAATAAAAAATATAGTTGAGCAAAGTAAATATTTACTTAGTGATAAAGAAGAAAGCATAATAGCTAATATGAAAAACACAGGATCTAATGCATGGCTTAAGCTTAAAGATAATTTGATTTCTACATTAAAGGTAGAGATTGAGCAAAGTGGTGAAATTAAAAAATTACCGTTAACTGTAGTTTTAAATATGGCTTATGATAAAAATGCAGATGTAAGAAAGAGAGCTTATGAGGCAGAAATAAAATCTTATAAAAAAGTAGAGGTGGGAGTCGCTTCAGCGCTTAATGCTATAAAAGGTGAAGTGCTAACAGTATGTGATTTTAGAGGATATAAATCTCCATTAGAGAAGACACTTATAGATTCACGAATGGATGCAGAAGTATTAGATATGATGTTTTCAGCGATGAAAGAAAGTCTTCCTGTATTTAGAAAATATTTAAGAAGAAAGGGAGAAATGTTAGGACACAAGAATGGTTTACCCTTTTATGATTTATATGCACCTGTTTCAGAAGCAAATATGAAATTTACGTATAAAGAAGGTGCTAAATTCGTAGAAGATAATTTTAGAACTTTTAGTGATAATTTAGGTGATTTCGCTAAAAAAGCTATCGATAATAATTGGATAGATGTGCAGCCAAGGCAAGGAAAGGTAGGAGGAGGATTTTGTGAAAATCTACATTTTATTGGTGAAAGCAGAATATTATTAAACTATGGAGATAATTTCGGTGATGTAGTAACGCTTGCACATGAATTAGGTCATGCTTTTCATGGAGACTGTTTGAATAATGAAACTACATTAAATTCAGATTATCCAATGCCAATAGCAGAAACAGCATCTACTTTTTGTGAAACAATAATTAAGAAAGCTGCAATTAAGGATGCAACTAAGGAAGAAGCATTAGCTATTCTTGAAATTGAGATTAGTGATTGTACTGCAGTAATTGTCGATATATATTCTAGGTTCTTATTTGAAAAGTCATTTTTTGAAGCAAGGAAGGAGAGCTCTTTAAGTGTTGAAGAAATAAAAAGCCTTATGTTAAATGCTCAAAGAGAATCTTATGGAGATGGACTGGACCCTGATTTTTTACATCCATATATGTGGACTTGGAAACCACATTACTACGATTCAAATTATAATTATTACAATTTCCCATATGCATTTGGATTATTATTTGCAAAAGGATTATATGCTGAATATCTTAAAAGGGGAGATGCCTTTACTAAGGATTATGAAAAACTACTTTCAATTACCGGAAAAAATAAAATAGCAGATCTAACAAAAGTTATGGGAATAGATATAAATGATAAGGCCTTTTGGCGTAATTCTTTAAAGACTATTGAGATGGATATAAAAGAATTTCTTAAACTTAGTAATAAATAGAACTTGAAAAGAAAGTAGGTGTTATAAAATTATTTTATAACACCTACTTTTTGATCGAAAATAAATAATTAACATATAAATGCTTATAAATACTTATAAATATTGAATTAATACTTATAAATGCTTATAATAAGAAGAGGGGGCGATTATGTGATTAAAGAAGATAAAAATAAAAATTTCAGTGAAAATAATATGTATTCATATAAGGAAAGATTAAGCTTAAATATTGATGAGAAAAGTAAGATTGTTGAAAAGGCTATGCTCTTTGTTCATAATAAAGGAACCTATTTCTTTGATGTTTCTACTAGTGTTCAACTTCTTGCAAGAAAATTGAATAAAAAAGTTACTGTATTTACGCATTCATTAGATAATTTAAATATACTTTCTGAAAAAGAGGATGTATTAGTAAATTTAATAGACGGAAAGTTCAATAAGAAAAATCGCTTTTTTTATAGAACAGATTATGAAAAATATTTTGGAGATATAGAATTTGATGCAGCATTTTTGGGAGCTGGATCTATAAGAAAAGATGGAATTTATTATGAGAATGAAGAAGATATATTTATTAAAGAAGAAGTTATAAAACGATCTAAAAAAGTGATTTTGCTTGCAGAACACCAAAAATATGAGAATACTGCTTATTGTAAGGGTATAGATTTAAATCAAATGAATATTATTATTGTTGATCCAATATCACTTTCTTCATTTGAAAATATGATAGAATCACAAAATATTAAAATTAATCCTAATAGTTTGATTATTATTTAGAGGAGACTATAAAAGTTATATATTATATAATTCACATTATTTTAATTATATAATAGTTTATTAAAATTCATATAAATTAAGAAATTAGGTGATTTAATGTATCAAGAAGAAAGAACTTTAAAAATATTTGAGTATTTAAATGAGCACAATAACATGTCCATTCATGATATTTGTGAAATGTTTAAGGTATCTAGAGATACTGCACGACGTGATATTTTAAAACTTATAGAACAAGGTGCTGCAATTCGCACTCATGGAGGAATTAGTCTACCAGCTTTAAGAAATAAAATTAAAGCATATAAAGAAAGAATTGGATCATATTCGGATGAAAAAAAACGTATTGCAGAAAAGGCTTTAGAATTTATTAATGAAGGTGAACACTGCTTTTTTGATGTTTCTACAACGATACGTTTCTTATCAGAATATATAAATAAAAGCGTTGTTGTATTTACACATTCTCTAGATAATATTGAAATACTCTCAGAAAAAAAGGATGTATCTATATATTCCATCGGAGGATGTCTTAATAAGAAAAATAGATTTTTCTATAAATTAGACTGTGTAAATTATCTTGATGAAATGGTGTTTGATGTGGCATTATTGGGAGCTGGATCAATAAATGAAGATGGGATTTATTATGTAGATGAAGAAGATGCTTTTATAAAAAAAGCTGCTATTAAAAAGGCTAATAAAGTGATTATTCTTGCGGATTATGAAAAATTTAAATTATCAACTTATTTTAAAGGAGTGAATTGGGATCAAATAGACATTATTATCACTAATGCAATACCACCTGTGGCTTTTATGGATATCATAGAGTCATATGATATTCAATTAGTAATTACTTAAAATACTTACTATGCTAAATTAAAACTTTAAGGGGATGAATTTATGAATAGGTTTAAGATGATATGTTTAGATATTGATGGGACTTTATTAAATTCTAATCACAAGATTTCAGAAGAAGTAAAGAATACAATTAAAAAGGCTGTAAATCAAAATCAGACGCAAGTAATATTAGTTTCAGCAAGGATGCCCAAGGGGATAGTATTTTTACAAAAAGAACTTGAAATAAAGCAACCAATTATTTGTTATAGCGGAGCTTTGATCTTAGATGAAGATGGAAATATATTATTAAAAAAATTTATAAACATTTTAAGTCTTGAAGAAATATATAGATTTACTAGTGAACTTAAAATTCACATGAGTTTATATAAAGATAATCAATGGTATGTGGAAGAGATGGATGAATGGGTTAAACAAGAAAGTTATATAACGAATATCATACCAACTATTATGAAATTTGGTGATTTAATAGAATTATGGAAAAAAGGAAATACTGGGCCAAACAAGATTTTATGTATGGCACGACCTAATGAAATAAATATATTAAAAGAGAATATTAAAGGAGATAATTTAAATATATATCCTTCAAAGGCGACATATTTAGAAATCATGCCAAGTGAAGCCTCAAAAACATCTGCAATTAATTGTTTGCAAAAGAAGTTTCATATAGAAAAATCTGATATAATTGCAATTGGTGATAATTATAATGATATAGATATGATAAAATATGCAGGAGTTGGAATTGCAATGGGTAATGCTCCGGATGATGTGAAGAAATATGCAGATGATATAACTTCAACAAATGATGAAGATGGAGTAGCAAAAGCAATAAAAAAATATATTTTGACGAGGCCTAATGATGCACAATAAAAGATACTAATTAAATTTGTTGATTTTTTTATTTATAAAAGTATAAAATCACTAAATCTATATTGAAAAATATGGTAAAATATATAGTATAAAATAAGGCATGAAATGGGGTTGTTAAATAATGGGATTTTTTAGAAGAAATGAAATTAAAGAGCAAGAAGTACAAGTCATCAAAGAAATTAAACCTGAAATAAAAGAAGCTGAAAAGAGTGCTTTTAGGAAAAAAAGTTTAACGCTATTCGATCTAGATACAATTCAATATGTGATTGAAAGCTTTCCATCTATGTCTATTGAAATTCAAGAAGGGCTAAACAATTTAGCAAATATTTTGGAAAATACAATAGATCATATAGAAGATAAATCAAGCGAAATCATTAAGAAAAACAGAGATTTTAAACTCAGTAAAGCTCACATGGATACATCTATAGCTATATATGATGTTGTTCAAAACATCGGTAACTATGTGAAATGGATGCAGAAAGAGTATGAAAAAAATAAGACGGATGATGAAACTGTTAAGATGGATGAAGTTACTTTAAGTTTAGAAGGAGAAATTCAAAAAAATGATTCAGTAGAAGAAAATGAAAGAGTGAATCATAAAATAATTGGAAAAGAAGAAATAGAGATCTATAAAGATTTTTCACTAAAAGAACCTAAGGCATTTAAACTAGATGATAATATAAGAATGGTTGAAAATTGGGATGACTTACTTGTTAGAACAGCAGAGGTCTTAACAAAGAAATATAAAAAAAATAAGTATAGTAATAAAATTGTTAAAGAAATTAAACCAGTAGAAAAAAAATCAACTCAAAACTCATTTAGAGATACTGTTATAGAAATGTTGATTGAGTATAAGATAAGCCTTGATGATTTTAAGATTATAACTAAATAGGAAAATGAGTTAAATCAATTTTGAGTACGTATAAATCTGTATTTAAGGTTGATTTTTTATTAATTAGAAATATAATATTTTACATTCAAAGTTAATAAATAGGTATATAAAATTTATTTTGAGTTCTAGATATGTTTATTATGAAAAATAATTATAAAAAATATTGACAATAAACACTAGAAACAGTACAATTAAAATATAAAATAAATTGTATTAAATTAAATTTTGATAAATGCAATAAAATGTGTATATTAAATACATAAAAGGTTTAGAATAAGTAATAGAAAACAATTATAATAAATATAATTTAATTATAAAAAATGGAGGAAAAAGATATGAAAATAGTAGATAGTAGTGAATTTAAAAACGAAATAGAGAATGGTGTTACAGTTGTAGATTTCTTCGCAACTTGGTGTGGACCTTGTAAAATGTTATCACCAGTACTTGAAGGATTATCAAGTGATATGCAGGGAAAGGTTAATTTTATAAAAGTTGATATAGATCAAAGTTTAGATTTAGCAAATGAATTTCAAATTGCAAGTGTGCCAACAATGGTTATATTTAAAGATAATAAAAAGGTACAACAGATTGTAGGATTTTTACCAAAAGAAAAAATATTACAAGCAATTGAAGCTAACTTATAAAATATTTTATTCTGTAAAGAACATAGTACAAAAGCGCATTGTACTATGTTTTAATTAAAACAATATAAGTTGGATGCAATTAAATTTATATAAATTTGTTTTTTAAATATAATGAATAATAATGTTAGTAATTTAAATAAAAAAAATTGTGAGGAGATATGAATATGAACTTTTATGATTTCTCAGTAAAAAAAATGAATGGTAAAGAAGTGAAAATGGAAGAATATAAAGGGAAAGTACTACTAGTAGTGAATACTGCTAGTAAATGTGGATTAACACCTCAATTTGAAGAATTAGAAGAACTTTATAAAGAATATAAAGCTCAAGGCTTAGAGATATTAGGATTCCCTTGCAATCAATTTGCACATCAAGATCCATCAACGAATGAAGAGATACATTCATTTTGTCTATTGAATTATGGAGTTACTTTTACAATGTTTGAAAAAATAGATGTGAATGGAGACAATGCTCATCCTCTATATAAATTTCTGAAGGATGAAGAAAAAGGATTATTTAGTAAAGAAATTAAATGGAATTTTACTAAATTTTTAATTAATAAAGAAGGAAAGGTGATAAAAAGATATGCACCAACAAAAAAGCCTTTAAATATAAAAGATGATATTATAGAATTATTGAATTATTAAGTTATAATATATGTTGTAGAAGATAGTACGTATATAAAAAATATATAGTAGTGGATTTATTTTAAACTTAAATTTATACTGAGATATATGAATTTATGTTCAATAAAATGTTGGAGGAAATCAATATGAGTGAAAGATATGATATTGCAATAATAGGAAGTGGCCCAGCTGGATTATCAGCTGCATTAAATGCAAAAATAAGAAAGAAAAAATTTGTGATATTTGGTAATAAAGAACTTACTAGTAGACTTACAAAAGCGCATGAGATAAATAATTATTTAGGATTTCATAAAAAGAGTGGTAAAGAATTACAAGCAGAGTTTAGAAATCATTTAGAAGAAATGGATATAAGTATAACAGAAGAAAAAATTAATAATATATATGCAATGGGTGATTATTTCGGCCTAATGGTAAATGAAAAAATGTATGAAGCTACTTCTGTGATATTGGCTACAGGAGTTCAGTATGGAAAATTATTTAATGGGGAAGAGAGATTGCTTGGAAAAGGCGTAGGATATTGCGCTACTTGTGATGCACCGTTATATAAAAATAAAGTAGTCACAATAATATCATATAATAAGAATGAAGAGGAAGAAGCTAATTTTATAGCTTCAATAGCATCTAAAGTTTATTATATTCCAATGTATAAAGAAAAAGTTGATGTAGATCCGTCTATTGAAATCATAAATGATATTCCTGTGGAAATCATAGGAGACGATAAGGTGAATAAGTTGAAACTTAAAAATTCAGAAATAGATACAGATGGTATTTTTATATTAAGAGATAGTATTTCACCAGGACAATTAGTACCAGGACTTAAAATAGTAGATAATCATATTGAAGTAAATAGATTAATGAAAACAAATATAAATGGATGTTTTGCAGCAGGTGACGTTATCGGAAAACCATACCAATATATAAAAGCAGCCGGAGAAGGAAATATAGCAGCATTATCAGCAGTGAGTTATGTTGATTCTATTACTAAAAAATAGTATATATTAATTTTAAATATAGTACTTTGAGATTGGTATATAAAAGTAAAACATTAAAAATTAATTCCATTTGTTAAAATAGGATTTGTAGAAATTACAAGAGTATAGGAGAAAAAATTATGGACAGATACAAATATGAAAGCATCAAATTAGATAATCAAGTTTGTTTTTCGTTATATGCAACATCAAGAGAAATAATAAAATTATATAAGCCTTTTCTTGATAAGTTCAATCTTACATATACGCAATATATTGCAATGCTTGTACTATGGGAAGATGAAAAGAGTACAGTTAAAGATATAGGTAAAAGATTGCACTTAGATTCAGGTACATTAACTCCTTTATTAAAAAAAATAGAATGTATGGGTCTAATAACAAGGCATAGAGATGTAAATGATGATAGAGTAGTAATTGTTGAATTAACTGAAAACGGAAGACTTTTAAAAGATGATATAACACAAGTACCATATCAAATGGCGTGTAAAATAAACATGTCTAAAGATGAACTTTTGACTTTGAAGTCACAATTAGATAGTCTGTTGAATTCGTTAGAATAATATTATTATAAATTACTATTATATTAAAATATATGGCAATGATATTATAAACGAAAGAATTATAAGGGGATAAGATTGTTTTTAAATTATTTTTAAGAATCTTAATCCCTTTAATTTTATAATTTTGGAGGAATTTGTAGATGGAAGATATAATTAGTAAACTAGAAGAAAATGAATTTTTTAAAAATCTTAATTATGAGGAAATAAAAAAACTTATATCTAATATAGGATACTCTCTAAAAAACTATGAAAAAAGAGAAGTTATTGCAAATGAAGAAGATGAATGTAGCAGTTTAGGATTTGTTTTAGAGGGGGTTGTTGAAATCCAAAGAATATATCTTAGTGGAAAGCAAATTGTTTTAAAACGATTAAGCAATGGGGATGTATTTGGTGAAGCTTTAATCTTTTCAAAGAAATCTGCGTATCCATCAACTGTTGTAGCATTTAGTGAATGTAAGATACTTTATATAAGTAAAACAGATATATTAAAGTTATGTACAATGGACGAAAGAGTGCTAGGGAACTTCATGTCTGAGTTAAGTAATAAAATATTAATGTTAAATTCTAAAATAAAAAGTATAGCATTCAAAAGCATTAAGCATAAGGTAGTTAATTTTATATTAGAACAATCAAAGATGCAAAAAAGTGAAACAATTAAATTAAAACATAATAAAGAAGAAATTGCATCTTCACTGGGTATACCTAGACCGTCGTTATCGAGAGAATTAATGAATCTTAGAGATTTAAATTATATTGAATTTGATAGAAATATAATTAAGATTTTAAATATTAAAGAATTAGAAGAAGAGTTATTTGATTAGTTAGCGAAAAAAATAATAGTCCAAAGATTCTATATAAATAAAAAGGTATTATCAATCTAATATGATTGATAATTAGGAGTATTGATGAAAAAAATTACAATAGAGCAATTAGAAAATATTGAGATTTTTAGAAATATATCAAAAACTTCATTAAAGGAGCTTTCTTTTTTAGGTGAGGTTAAAAGATATAAAGTTGGAGGTCATCTTTTTAGAGACAAAGAAGATGTTATTACATTATATTTTATAATAAGCGGTAGTGTTTCATTATATAAATTAAATGAAAGTGGAAATAAACGTGTAATATTTATTTTGAGTGAAGGTAAAATTATTAATGATATAAGCATACAAGATTTACCAACATCTATTAATTGTGAAATATTTGAAGACGCAGAGATATTGAGTTACAATAAATATGCATTTTTAAATATTATGGAAAACGATTTTACTCTTTCCAAAAATATAATTTGTTCTTTATCAATGAAGGTAAGAAGGATGTATAGACAACTAAAAAATGCAAATGGCACGATACGGATGGAAAAAAAACTTGCTGCAAAGCTTTGGAAATTAAGTAAAGATTACGGAATACACTGTGATAGTGGAGTAATCATTAATATGAATATAAGTATTACATATATTGCTGATTTGTTAGGGGCTAAAAGAGAGACAATATCTAGGTCTTTGAAAATACTTTTAAATAAAAACTTAATTAAGTATGAGAATAAAAAAATTATAGTAATTAGTCAAGATAGACTATCAGAATTTTTTAAAACACCGTGATTTTAATCACGGTGTTTTAAGTTTTAATAATATATAATTTAATTATAAAGAACGTATACATGAAAGGAGACTTTATAATATGTTTTGTGAAGAATTTAACAGCGTAGTTATATCAGCAAAGGCAAAGGTTAATTTATTAAAGACAAATAGATTAGGTTATTTTGTAAGCTCAATGCTTGCAGGACTTTATGTAGGTATTGGGATTATACTTATATTTACAATTGGAGGGTTATTAAATAGTAGTGGTTCACCTGCTACAAAAATTGTAATGGGAGCATCTTTTGGGATAGCACTTAGCTTAGTTATTATGGCTGGTTCAGAACTTTTCACAGGAAATAACTTTATAATGACAGCTGCTTCTTTAAGCAAAGAGGTAAAGTGGACAGATACTTTTAAGATTTGGATAGTTTGCTTCGCAGGTAATTTACTTGGATCAATTATTGCAGGATATATGTTTTATGCAACAGGACTTTCAGCAGGACCAGTTGGGGAATTTATTGCAAAAACTTCAGCAACTAAGATGAGTATTCCATTTTGGCCACTATTAATGCGTGGAATTTTTTGTAACATATTAGTCTGTTTAGCTACTTGGTGTGGTTTTAAATTAAAAAGTGAATCTGGAAAGCTTATTATGATATTTTGGTGTTTATTTGCATTTATAACATCAGGATTTGAACATAGTGTTGCAAATATGACGCTTTTAACAATTGGATTACTTAATCCAGGAACAGCAAGTGTAAGTATAATGGGATATGTATATAACATAGGAGTAGTAACGATTGGGAATATGATTGGTGGAGCTATATTTTTAGCATTACCTTATTATATAATTTCAAAAAAAAGTAAAGGAGTAAGTTAATGGGATATAAATTAAATAAAAGAGATATAAATGATATATTTGAACATTTATCAAAAGAATATGCAATATATGCACCTAAATTATTTGTGGGAGAAGGCACTTATTCTGATACTAACAGAGTGCGTTACGGTGAAATAAAAACCATAGATGATATTGTTTCTGATCAAAAAGCTCAATATTCACATAAAGAAGAATTAATTCCTATTTCTCAAACACTTTTTTTCTTTACAGAAGATTCTATAAAGGAAGCTGATGCACCAAAAAAAGGAGCAATTATATTTTTAAGAAGCTGCGATTTACATGCAATGAAGCGTATGGATGATATTTATTTAAAAAATGGACAAGAAGATTATTATTATAAAATAATAAGAGAAAATACAAAATTTATTTTAATGGGATGTGAAGATTCCTTTGAAAATTGTTTTTGTGTAAGCATGGGGACAAATAAAACTAATGAATATGATGCATACATAAAAGTAATAGGAAATGATGTATATATAGATACTAAAGATGAAGAGCTCAATGAATTAGTTAATACTTATGAAAAGGCTGAAATTGAGCCAGATTGTGTAACAAATAATAATGTGAAGGTTTCAATACCAGAAAATCTTTCACTAGATATTATGAAGTCTGAAATGTGGAATGAATATAGCAGCCGTTGTATTGCTTGTGGAAGATGCAATTTTGTTTGTCCTACCTGTACTTGTTTTACAATGCAAGATATTTTCTATATGGACAATGGTAAGGCTGGGGAAAGACGCAGAGTATGGGCATCCTGTCATGTAGATAATTTTACTAATATGGCTGGTGGACATAGCTTTAGATTAGATAAAGGGCAACGTATGCGTTTTAAAGTATTGCATAAGGTATATGATTATAAAAAGAAATGGGGATATCACATGTGCGTTGGATGTGGAAGATGCGATGATATTTGTCCAGAATATATATCTTTTTCTAATTGTATAAACAAATTAAAAGATGGTATGGAAGAGGTGTCTACAAATGAGTGAAAATGAATACATTCCTTTTTTATCGGAAATTAAAGAAGTGATTAAACATACAGAAATTGAATATACTTTTCGTATGGAATTTGAAGGTTATGTAAAACCAGGACAATTTTTTGAAGTATCATTACCTAAGTTCGGTGAAGCTCCTATTTCAGTAAGCGGGATTGGAGATGGTACTGTTGATTTAACCATAAGAAAAGTTGGTACAGTTACTAATGAAATATTTAATAATTACGTTGGGGATAAGCTATTCTTACGAGGTCCTTATGGTAATGGCTTTGAAATTGACAATTATAAAGACAAAGAAATAATTGTAGTTGCTGGAGGAACAGGACTTTCACCAGTAAAGGGCATTGTTGATTATTTTTCTAATAACGTAGGTGAAGCAAAAGGTTTGACATTAATTGCAGGATTTAAATCACCAAGTGATGTTTTATTTAAGGATGACATTGTAAATTGGAAAAACAATATTAATCTTATTTTAACTGTTGATAATGCAGAAAATAAATACAAAGGTAATGTTGGAATGGTTACAAAATATATTCCCGAGCTTCCAATTAAAGATGTAAAAAATGCAGTAGTAATTGTAGTAGGTCCTCCTATAATGATGAAATTTACAGTAGCAGAATTTTTAAAACTTGGAATAGAAGAAAATAATGTTTGGATTTCTCAAGAAAGAAAAATGTGCTGTGGAATTGGGAAATGTGGACATTGCAAAATGGATGATACTTATATTTGTTTAGATGGACCTGTTTTCAATTATTCAAAAGGCAAATCTTTAATAGATTAGGAGGAGTTAATTGTGGATTTAAATACAAAGAAAATCAAGAAAAATGCTTTTAGGGTAACCAAAGTAAGAGGATTAACTGCTTCTAGAATAAGAGTTCCAGGTGGACATATGGATGCAGAGTTACTCGGAAAGATACAAGAAATTGCACAAAAGTATGGTAATGGCACTATTCATATAACAACACGTCAAGGGTTTGAAGTACCAGGTATAAGATTTGAAGAAATGGATAAAGTTAATGAATTATTGCAGCCAATAATTGAAAAGTTAGAAATCAATCAAGAAATACCAGGAAAGGGATATACAGCAGCAGGAATAAGAAATGTATCAGCCTGTATTGGAAACAATGTTTGTCCTTTTGGGAATTATGATACAACAAACTTTGCTAAGAGAATAGAAAAAGCTATTTTCCCAAATGATTTACACTTTAAGGTGGCACTTACAGGTTGCCCTAATGATTGTATAAAAGCAAGAACTCATGACTTTGGAATAATTGGTATGACAGAACCACAATATGATGTTGATAGATGTGTAAGTTGTGGAGCTTGTGTAAGAGCTTGTAAGAAAAAATCTGTAGATGCGCTTAAAGCAGTTAACTATAAAGTTGTAAGAAATGCAGAGAAATGTATTGGTTGTGGTGAATGTGTTATCAATTGCCCAACAGGAGCATGGTCAAGAAGTAAAGAAAAATATTATAAATTAGTTCTTATGGGGAGAACAGGTAAAAAAAATCCACGTCTTGCCGAAGATTTTTTAATATGGACTGATGAACAAAGCATAATTAAGATAATTTTAAATACTTATAAATTTGTTGAACAATATATAGATAAAGATGCACCAGGTGGTAAAGAGCATATAGGATATATTATTGATAGAGTTGGTTTTCAAGAATACAAAAAGTGGGCGTTAGAAGGTGTGGAGTTTCACAAAAAGACAATTGTTAAACAATGTATTTATTGGAGTGGAATACATTTTTGCTAAAATATGATTTGAATGTAATATTAAAAAAATTACAATTAAAAATATAGCAAAATGTACATAAAAGAAAGTAATAAGTGAAAGATTTGAAATAGACTAGCATTATTACTTCCTATTTCCTTTAATACGCCTAAGTTCTAATATGTAGATTTTATTATTAATAATAATAATTTAAATAAAAAATAAATTTGTAACAGGCGTTACAGAATAGTTCCTTATTTAAATGTAGAATAAGTTCATAAGGTAATTTAAAAGTACCTAAGGAATATAAAATTTGAATTTATTAAATAAGAAATAGATGTGTGAAGGAGATTATAATTATGGATAATAAAATGTTTTGTTTTCAATGTCAAGAAGCTGCAGGATGTACAGGTTGTACTGTAAAGGGTGTGTGTGGTAAAATTCCAGAACTTGCAAAAATTCAAGATTTATTAATATATACAACTAGAGGATTATCAGAAGTAGCAACAAAAGCTAGAGAAGAAGGTATAGAGGTATCACAAGCTATTAATACTGTAGTAACAATGAACCTTTTTACAACTATAACTAATGCGAATTTCGATAAAGATGTATTTTATGTTAGAGTAAAAGAAACTTTAACATTAAAAGAAGAATTATTAGCAAAATTAAGCAATAAAGAATCGTTAAGTTCAGCGGCTTTATATAATGCTACAACTAAAGAAGAGATGGAAGCTAAAGCAGGATCAGTTGGAGTTCTAGCTACTGAAAATGAAGATATTAGAAGCTTAAGAGAATTGATCACTTATGGATTAAAAGGAATATCTGCATATATGAAACATGCAAATGTTTTAGGATATCAAGATGAAGCAATATGTGCTTTCATGCAAAAAGCATTATCATTAACTGCTGATAACAACGTAACACTAGATGAATATATAGGATTAACTTTAGAAACAGGAAAATTTGGTGTTGATGGAATGGCATTATTAGATAAAGCTAATACTGAAAGCTATGGTAATCCAGAAATAACAAAAGTTAATATTGGGGTTAAATCAAATCCAGGAATATTAATTTCAGGTCATGATTTAAAAGATTTAGAACAATTATTAATTCAAACAGAAGGAACAGGAATAGATATTTATACTCACTCTGAAATGTTACCAGCTCACTACTATCCAAACTTAAAGAAATATTCACACTTAGTTGGTAATTACGGAAATGCATGGTGGAAACAACCAGAAGAATTTGAAAGCTTCAATGGACCAATACTTATGACTACTAACTGTATAGTTCCTCCAAGAGATAGTTATAAGAGTAGATTATATACTACAGGTTCATCAGGATATGAAGGATGTACTCATATTACAGCTGATGAAAATGGAAAGAAAGATTTTTCAATAATTATTGAAAAAGCTAAAAAATGTGCAGCTCCGATTCAAATTGAAGAAGGAGAAATCGTTGGTGGATTTGCTCATAATCAAGTATTAGCACTTGCTGATAAAATAGTTGATGCAGTAAAAACTGGGGCTATAAAGAAATTCTTTGTTATGGCAGGATGTGATGGTAGACAAAAATCTAGATCATATTACACAGATTTTGCAGAGGCACTTCCAAAAGATACTGTTATAATGACAGCAGGTTGTGCAAAATATAGATATAACAAATTGAATTTAGGAGATATAGGTGGAATTCCTAGAGTTTTAGATGCAGGACAATGTAATGATTCTTATTCATTAGCAGTAATTGCATTAAAACTTAAAGAAGTATTTGAACTTGAAGACATAAATGAATTGCCAATAGCATTTAATATTGCATGGTATGAACAAAAAGCAGTAATAGTTCTTTTATCTCTATTACACTTAGGAATAAAGAATATTCACTTAGGACCAACACTTCCAGCATTTCTTTCACCAAATGTTGTTAATGTTTTAGTAGAAAACTTTGGTATTGGTGGAATTACAAATGTTGAAGATGATATAGAAATGTTCCTAAAGTAGAAAATAATATAATGAATATTCCAAAAAACAACAATCTAATATTATAGTATATTTTTAATAATATGGATAAGACAGTCTGTACTTCCTTCATGAAGATGGTATTATCATCTTCATGAAAGAAGTGCAGGCTATTTTTTTTATAAATAATCTATAATCGAATTATAGATACTAAAAGTAAGAATCGCACGTATATAGCACTCTATAAATAATGCACATTATATTTAATTTTGTATATATATATTTAAAGTATAAGAATAAAACTTAAGATTTATAGGTATAAGTAAAAATTATAAATTATAATAACTAATATAAAAAATTATGCATATTGAAAAAGTAACTTGGTAAATAGAGTGGTATTTTCTAGTTGGAAGTATTTAAGTTTTATTAATAATGAATAAATGCTATAATGAATAATGATAATAATTATCATATAATAAGAATGAAAGGATTAAAATATAAATATGAAGTTAAATAATTTTTTCTCTAAAGAAAAAAAGGAACATAAATTTATAGGTAAAGAATTTTTAAAATATATAGGCCCAGGGATTTTAGTTACAGTAGGATTTATAGATCCAGGGAATTGGGTATCAAATATTGTAGCTGGATCTAGTTATGGGTATAAATTACTTTGGGTTGTTACATTATCAACAATAATGCTTATAGTACTACAACATAATGCTGCACATTTAGGGATAGTGACAGGGCTTTGTATTTCAGAAGCAATAAATAAGCATATGAAACCTACTATCGGTAGAGTAATAACATTTACTGCGATGCTTGCAACAATAGGTACTGCTATGGCAGAAATTCTAGGAGCAGCTATAGCACTAAAAATGTTGTTCCATATACCTATAAAAATAGGAGCCTTAATATCATCAATATTAATAATATTTATGCTGTTTTCAAACTCATATAAAAGGATAGAAAAAGTTATTATAGGTTTTGTATCAATAATTGGATTAGCATTTATATTTGAAACTGCACTCGTAGATGTTAACTGGAGTGAGGCAATAAAAAATTTAGTAGTGCCAAATATTCCAAGTGGTTCTTTGATAGTAATAATGAGCGTTTTAGGCGCAGTAGTTATGCCACATAATTTATTTTTACATTCTGAAGTAATTCAAAGCAGAAAATGGAATTTAAACGACAAATCAATAATTGAAAAACAATTAAAATATGAATTTATGGATACAATATTTTCAATGATAATAGGGTTCGTTATTAACAGCGCAATGATTTTAGTCGCAATAACATTTTTTGAAAATGGAGTTAAAGTTACAGAAATCGAACAAGCTCAAATAATGTTAAAGCCTTTACTAGGAAATGGAGCTGCATTAATATTCGCAATAGCTTTATTATTTGCAGGTATAGCCTCATGCATTACTGCAGGAATGGCAGGCGGATCAATATTTGCTGGAGTGTTTGGCGAAGAATATAATATGAACAATAAACGGAGTAAAACTGGTGTTTTAATTACTATTATATTTGCATTATTAATAATATTTTTTATTGATAATCCATTTAAAGGGCTCTTATATTCACAGATGTTATTAAGTGTTCAACTTCCTATAACTATTTTTGCTCAAATATATTTAACATCATCACAAAAAGTTATGGGACAATATAAAAACACTTTAATAGGAAATATTATACTTTGGATTATGGGTGGTATAGTTACATTATTAAATATTATGCTATTAATAAGCATTTTTTAAAACATCGATATATTTATTACCTCATTTTTAGATGATAGTAGATAGATAAGCATATACCAAATTACACTCATATTTACAAATGGTCAATATTATAAATAAAGAGTACTATTTTGTAGGATTTTAGATAAATACTGACAAAATAGTACTCTTTAATTGAGCAGTCTATGTATACGTGTATTAATATAATTTAAGTTTTAAATTATATTAAAGATTTTATTTATTTTTGAAGGGGTTTAAAAATTCAATCAGATCCATATACTAATTATGTTGGCATCTTAGTATTATGACGAATAAAATGCCGAAAATGAAAAATATCAAGAAATAAATTTGATGAAATATGTATGAAAACGTATTAATAGAAAATAAAGATATTTACAATGGTTATAAATGAATATATAATCTGTATTATTGTAACAATATACAATAAAAGGTAATGAAAAACCTTTTATGTAGTTGCTGTATGATTATTTATTAATACTTAATTAGTTTTGAAGCAATATGGAGGAATAACTATGTTAAAAAAAATTCAATCACTACTAATAGGGAGAGCGCTTAAGACAACAGAGTTAGCTGGCGAAAAATTTAGTGTTCTTTGGGGATTACCAATATTATCGAGTGATGCAATTTCATCAGTAGCTTATGCTAGTGAGGAAATACTATTAGTGCTTGTACCTGCAATTGGAATGCGTGCATATGGATCAATGATCGAGATAGCAATTGCAATTTCAGTGTTATTATTTATACTTGTATTTTCATATAAACAAATAATTGATTCTTATCCTCATGGAGGAGGATCTTATATTGTTGCTAGTGATAATATAGGTAAATTACCAGGGCTAATAGCAGCAGCATCATTAATGATAGATTATATTTTAACAGTTGCTGTTAGTACTTGTGCAGGATCAGCAGCAATAACATCTGCAATTCCGGCACTATTACAGCATAAAGCATTAATAGCTATTCTATTAATAGGATTAATAACTTTAGGTAATTTAAGGGGAACAAAGGATTCTGCTAGGTTATTTGGGATACCGACATATTTATTTATATTAGCTATAATAATAATGATAGTAACAGGAATTTTTAAGGTTCTAGTTTTGAAAGTAACTCCAGTAGAGTTATATCCATTAAAAGAATCTACACAGGATTTAACTATATTGTTATTTCTAAAAGCTTTTTCTTCAGGATGTACAGCATTAACTGGTATTGAAGCAGTAAGTGATGGAATTCCAAATTTTAAAAATCCGGCTCAAAAAAATGCGAAAAGGGTATTAGTATTGCTAGCATTTATTGTTTTGGCAATATTTGGTGGAATATCATATTTATCAACAATGTATAAAGCAATACCTGGTCAAGATATTACAGTAATAGCTCAAATAGCTATACAAGTTTTTGGACAAAATAGTTTAATGTTTTTCCTTGTTCAAGCTACAACCGCGATTATTCTTGTACTTGCAGCTAATACTGCATTTTCAGATTTACCTTTACTATTATCAATATTGGCTAAAGATGGATATGTACCGAGACAACTTAGTACTAGGGGAACTAGATTAAGCTTTTCAAATGGTATAGTATTATTATTTCTAGTATCTTCGTTCTTAGTATATATTGTTAATGGTAGCACACATATGTTATTGTCATTGTATGCAGTAGGTGTTTTTATATCATTTACATTGTCTCAATTTGGAATGTTTAAAAAGTGGACAAAAAGTAAAGAAGGACATTGGAGACATAAAGCTTTTATAAATGGTTTAGGAGCAACAGTTACAGCAGCTACATGTTTGATAATAGGTGTAGAAAAGTTCACACATGGAGCATGGATTGTACTTGTATGTATACCAATGCTCGTAATAGGAATGATAAGAATCAGAAGGCACTATACTAAGGTAAGAGAAAATTTAAAAATTGATGTAGCATTAGAAAGCTTAATTGTAAGAGAATCTATAGCTAAATATGTTATTGTGCCAGTCCAAACAATAAATAAATCATTCATTAAAAGCTTAAATTATGCTTTGACAGTTGGAGATAACATAGAAGTTTATCATGTGAGCACAGATGAGGAACAAACGAAGAAATTAATAGAAAAGTTTGCAAAATTAGGAATAGCAGCACACCTCATAATAGAGAATGCTCCTTATAGAAATATTAATCAAAAATTAGTTTCTTATATAGAAGAAAAACATAAAAATTTGAAGAAGCATGAAGTAATAACAATAGTAATGCCTCAATTCATTATACATAAATGGTGGCATCAAACTCTTCATAATCAGACATCTATATTTCTTAGAAGATCTATATTGAAAATGAGGAATGTAATAATTATAACAGTACCTTATATAATTAATGAATAGAGTATAAATACTACATAAATAAACTAAAAGAATAACTTTTTATTTTTCTAGAGTTTAATTTATGAAGGAAAAAATTAAGGGCTGTTATACAATAGGAATTTAATATCTATTTTATAACAGCCTCTTTTATTTAATAAAAACAAATCTTATCCAATAAGATTATATATAAAACAGGGAAATTATATGAAAAATTTATCACTTTATTGACAATGATATTTGCCAAGGGTATAATTCAGTATATGAAATGAGAATTAAGAAATGACAAAGAGGTCAACTTAAGTAAAAGTTGACTCTTTTTAATTATTATAAGTTGGGGGTATAAATAATGAAAAAATCAAAAAAAATAATTGCAGGATTATTATGTGCAGCAACGGTTGCAGTAATGATGGGATGTAGTTCTAAATCAGGTACAAGTAGTGAAAAAGTATTACGTGTAGGTATGGAATGTGGGTATGCACCATTCAACTGGACACAGACTAACGATTCCAATGGAGCAGTAAAGATTAAGGGTAGCGATGAATATGCTTATGGCTATGATGTTATTATGGCTAAAAAAATCGCTGACAAGATTGGTTATAAATTAGAAGTAAATAAAATGGAATGGGATGGTTTAGTTCCGGGTATAAGTTCAGGGAAGATTGATGCATCCATAGCAGGTCAAAGCATTACTGCAGAACGATTACAAAGTGTTGATTTTTCGGATGTATATTATAAGGCTTCTATTGTAGCAATTACTAAAAAAGGTACACCTTATGAAAATGCAAAGAGCATTGAAGATTTAAAAGGTGCAGTTTGTACATCTCAATTAAACACAGTTTGGTATGATATGTTAAAACAAATTCCAGAGGCTGATATTAAACCTGCTATTGATACAGTTCCAGCTTTAATGGTGGCACTTGATTCAGGTAAAGCAAATGTAATTGTAACAGATAAGCCAACAGCTATGGCGGCAGCTTATTCAAACCCAAATCTAGTCGTACTTAACTTTGAAGGGGACAAAGCATTTAAGGCTTCAGATGAGGATGTAAATATGGGTATTGCCGTTAAGAAAGGTAATAAAGAATTGACTGATAAGATTAATAAGGCTCTTTCAGAGATAACAGAAAAAGAACGTAATGAAATGATGGATGAAGCAATTAAAGATCAACCATTATCAAAATAATAAAATAAAAAGGAGGGGCTTTGAATTAGCGCTCTTATTTATTAAAAAAATATGTTTATTGGAGTGGAAAGAATATGACAGGAAATTCACCAACTAGCTTCTTTGGATGGGTTTGGTATATCATACAGAATTATGGAATGCTATTCTTAAAAGGATCACTATATACACTTTTACTTGCTATTATTGGTACGATAGTTGGATGTATAATTGGATTCATAGTAGGTATTGTAAGAACTATTGATGCAGGACCAGATACTAATAAATTTAATAAGGTTCTTCTAAAAGTTATAAAATGGATACTGAGCTTTTATGTAGAATTTTTTAGAGGCACACCAATGATTGTGCAAGCTATGGTGATTTATTATGGAAGCATGCAATTATTTAATATTGATATGTCTCCATTTAGTGCAGGATTATTAGTAGTTTCAATTAATACAGGCGCATATATGGCAGAAACTGTACGTGGTGGTATTGAAGCTATTGATATTGGCCAAACAGAAGGTGCAAAGGCCATTGGTATGACACATGTTCAAACCATGTTGTATATTATAATTCCACAGACGTTACGTAATATTATGCCTCAGATTGGAAATAACTTAATCATCAATATCAAGGACACATCTGTATTAAATGTAATATCAGTAACAGAATTATATTTCGCCGGTAAATCAGCATCAGGAACGTACTATAAATACTTTGAAGTAAACTTTATAATATGTATCATGTATTTTATTATGAATCTTGCAATTTCTAGATTACTACGATTTATAGAAAAGAAAATGGATGGTCCTGATAGTTATAAATTGGTAAAGAGTGATTTTATGTCAGGCGAGATAACTGAGAATAGTTCAACAATGAGAGGAGGAAAGCAGTAATGGAAGCTATAAAAACTGTAAATGATAATTCTCCTATACTAGAAGTTTGCCATTTAAGTAAGACATTCGGTGATCATGAAGTTTTAAGAGATATTGACTTTAAGACAAATTATGGTGACGTTATTTGCATTATTGGTGCATCTGGATCTGGTAAGTCTACATTGCTTCGTTGCATTAACATGTTAGAAACACCAACTACAGGTGATATTCTTCATAATAGCGATAATATTATGAACAAGCTAAACAAAGTAACAAGTTATCGTGCAAAAGTTGGAATGGTATTTCAACAATTTAATCTTTTTAGTAATATGACAGTACTTGAAAATTGTATGATTGGAGTAACTAAGGTATTAAAAAAAGATAAAAAATATGCTGAAAATATTGCAAATAAATATTTAGCGAAAGTAGGTATGGCATCATATATTAATGCAAAGCCACATCAACTCTCAGGTGGTCAAAAACAACGTGTTGCAATTGCACGTGCTCTTGCAATGGAGCCCGAAGTTCTTTTGTTTGATGAACCAACAAGTGCACTAGATCCACAAATGGTAGGGGAAGTATTAGCAGTCATGCGTCAACTCGCAAAAGAAGGGATGACCATGATTATTGTTACTCATGAGATGGCATTTGCTAGAGATGTGTCTACGAAAACTGTATTTATGGAAGATGGAGTCATTGTAGAAGAAGATACTCCAGATATCATATTCAATAATCCTAAAAATCAAAATACACGCGAATTCTTAGCTAGATTTATGGAACACTAGAATAAATATAAGTTAAAGATTACAAAAGAGCAAACGCTAGCGTTTGCTCTTTTAATATGGATGATTATAAATATTTTTATTAAGATAACATTATAAAATTTACTCTAAGTTTAATTTACTCTTCAAAATATAATTAGTTATTATAAAGTAAATAATGCAAAAAACTAAATTAAATAAAATAACTAAGCCAAGAAGTAAATGAATAGGCCAAGATGATTGAACATTATCAAATAAGGTTGATAAATTTGAATGTGAAAAACCTATTCCTAAAGCTGATGAAATTGCAGTTGTAATTAAGTTCAAAATTATAAATGCAGCAAAAGATGAAAGTATTCTATGCTTACTAAATAAATGACCAATTGATATAGAAGCATAAATCATAATAACAAATTTTATAAGCTGTATTAAAATAGCAATAATTGATTCTATAATTACTATATAGACTTGTACACCAAATCTAGCATAACCTTCTGAAAGTGCTTGAGAAAGTTCTTTGAAGAAGTTACTAAAGGCATCCGGATTAAATGCCATAATAATTATTGAAAGAATAGCTACAAATCCACTTATTATATTCCAAAAAATAGCAATTGAAAGTTTACTTGTAATATTTGTAGTAGTAGTTACAGGAAGAGTATTCATCAAGTAACCTTGATCTCCAAGTAGATTTTTATAAAATCTTTGTATAATCACAAAAAATGTAACTATAAAGACTGCAGCCATAGTACATCCATAACCAAATATACTAAGAATAAAAGGAATTGAACCGAAGCCCTCAAGTTTATTAGAAAGACCAGTTCCAATAAAAAATTTATTGATAATAGCGAAGGCTAATAATGCTATATAAAGTGGTATAAGGGTTCTAGCCGTTGCTTTTATTTCATATTTCATTAATTTTACTAACATTTAAATACCTCCCTAAATAGAGCATCCACACTCTTTCCTTCATCTTTTCTGATTTCATCAACACTTTTAGTTAAGAATATTTTACCATATGATATAAATACCACATCATCTAATATCCGCTCAATGTCCGAAATTAGGTGAGTAGAGATAATAATAGTAGCATTTTCATTGTAGTTAGTAATTATTGTGTTCAAAATATAATCTCTAGCTGCAGGATCAACACCAGCTATTGGTTCATCTAATAAATATAGATCTGCTTCTCTACTCATTACTAAAATAAGTTGAACTTTTTCTTTTGTACCTTTAGACATAGTCTTTAATTTATCGTTAGGATTAATATTTAATTTTTGAAGCATTTCATATGCCTTGTCAGAATTAAAATTATCATAAAAATCTTTAAAAAAATTGATTGTATCAGAAACTTTCATCCAGTCATTTAAATACGTTCTCTCAGGCAAATATGAAACAATTTTTTTTGTTTCAACGCCAGGCTTATTACCAGCTATTAGTAGTTCACCGCTTGATGGAGTTAAAAGGCCATTTGCAAGCTTTATAAGTGTACTTTTACCGCTACCATTTGGACCTAAAAGTCCAACAATTCTGCCACGATTAATTCTTAAATCTATACCTTTTAAAGCTTCCGTACCAGCATAATTCTTAACTAAGTTTTTGCATTCTAAAATGGGTATATTACTGATATTCGGATTTGCAAGATTAGATATTGCATTGGATTCATTAGTATTAGAAAGTATTTTATTTTCATCATTATTCATTATTTCAGCTCCTTTATTAAATCTTCCACAAGAAAGATAGTCTCTTGTCTCGTATAACCTATTTTTTTTATACTTAAAAGAAATTTTTCGATTTGTTTTTTTGCTAAATCATTCCGCATTGTTTTAATCATATTACTATCATTTGTAATGAATCTACCGATAGTTCGTTGACTGAAGACTAAACCGGTTCGCTCTAATTCTGTAAGTGCTTTTTGCATTGTATTTGGATTAACAGATGCCTCTTGCGCCATATCACGAACAGATGGAAGTTTTTCTCCAAATTTATATATACCTGAAATTATTTTAAGTTGTATTTGCTCCATGAGCTGTAAATAAATAGGCCTATCATCATCAAAATCCCATGACATAATCTCACTCCTTTGTAAATTACACTATTGTACTAAGACAATAATACAATAGTACAACTACAGTTATTATTTGTCAATAAAAATATTTGATTTATTTTTAATCCTATCAATTTTCTTTCAACCTCTGCTATTTTGTATAGATTGTTATATACTTTTATTTTTTATGATTATCTTATAAATAATATAATTTTTAGAGAGAATTGGAAAGCCTTACGTAGGACTCTGCCATTCTGGACTCATAGATTTCGCGACAACTATTATTGTAGAGGGGAAATTAATAGGGACAGTTTTAGGAGGAGAAATGTTAACAGATTTCCCTAAAGAAAAGGATTTTATACAAATTGCAAAAGAAATAGATGTGTAAGAGGATGGTTTAGCAGAAGCAGTAAAGGAAGTTACTATAGTAGCTATAAAACATATAGAGGCAGCTGCAAATGTATTATTATGTATATAGCTACATAATAATAATTTGATGTAGCTTTTTTTGCGCAAAATATTAACTTAAATATGTTGAAGATAAAAAAAGTGGTGATATAATTATTGTTATAGGTGTATATACACTTGTAAAATGATATCGAAGAAGGTGTAAATATGAAAAAAGATTTAGTGGAAAAAATATTAAGGTTAAAAAAAGAAAGAAATGCTATTATTCTTGCTCATTATTATCAGCCTGAAGTTATACAAGAATTAGCAGATTTTGTAGGAGATTCTTATTATTTAAGTGAAATAGCTAGAGAGTGTAGTGAAGAAATTATAATGTTTTGTGGAGTTAGATTCATGGCTGAAAGTGCAAAAATTTTATCGCCACAGAAGACAGTTTTAATGCCATGCGCTAGTGCGGGATGTTCTATGGCTGAGATGGCAAGTAGTAAGGCACTAATAGAATTAAAGGAAAAATATTCAGATGCTTATGTGGTGTGTTATATAAATTCAACATATAAAGTAAAAGCTCACTGTGATGTTGTTGTAACATCGTCAAGTGCTTTAAAGATATTAAAAAATGTACCTAATAAGAAAATAATATTTTTACCAGATAAAAATTTAGGAGAATATGTTTCAGAGTTTTTTCCAGAAAAAGAATTTATATTATGGGATGGATTTTGTAGATGTCATAATAAAATAAGCAGAGAAGATATATTAAAAGAAAAAGAAAAGCATAAAGAGGCTAAAGTATTAGTTCATCCAGAATGTACAAAAGAAATCAGAGAGATGGCAGATTATGTAGGAAGTACAAGTGGAATAATAGATTATGCTACTAAAAACAAAGGAAATGAGTTTATTATAGGAACAGAAGAAGGGATTTTGAATGAGTTGAAAAAGAAAAATCCTAGTAAAAGTTTCTTCATTCCTGGCGATAGAATATGTTGTCAAGATATGAAGAAGACAACCATTGAAAATTTATATGATACTCTATTAAATAGGACAAATGAAATAATTTTAGATGAAAATATCAGAGAGAAAGCTATGAAATCTCTAGAAAATATGCACCTGTTAGGATCTATAAGTACTTCACGCAAGCAAGAATCATTAGAAAATACAAATAAGTCAGGTAACTAGTTATGAATAAATTTGTTGATGTATTGATAATAGGCTCAGGAGTGTCAGGTCTTTATTGTGCATTAAATTTAAGAAAAGATTTAAATATTGTAGTTGTATGTAAAGAGAAGATGAGTTGTACAAATACTTATTTAGCACAAGGAGGAATATCTGTTGCAAGAGGCAAAAATGATATTACTTTATATATAGAAGATACTTTAAAAGCTGGAAAGTATAAAAATGATTTAGAAGCGGTTAAAATTTTAACTTGTGAATCTATGGATAATATAAAAAGATTAATAGCAATGGGACTAGAATTTGATAGAAATGAAGATAAAAGTTTGAATTTCACTAAGGAAGGTGCACACTCTATAAATAGAATAGTTCATACAATTGATAATACTGGAGAAAGTACAGCTAAGACTCTTATTAATAAAGTAAAACAAAAAAATAATATAAAAATTTATGAAGATACTTATTTCATAGACATAATAGAAAAAGAAAATCAATGCATTGGAGCTATATTAGTAAAAGAAAATGAGCAAATAAATGTTTATGCAAAATCTGTGGTCATTGCAACTGGTGGAATAGGAGGATTATTCAATAATTCAACAAATCAGAGAATATTAATAGGAGATGGAATAGCAGTAGCGACACGGCATAATATAGAACTCAAGGATATGAACTACATTCAAATCCATCCAACTGCATTTTATGAAGAAGAAAAAAATCAGAGAAGATTTTTGATATCTGAATCTTTAAGGGGGGAAGGCGGAATACTTACAAATATAAATGGAGAAAGATTTATAAATGAACTTTTACCTAGAGATGTGGTTTCAGAAGCAGTTTATAATGAAATAGAAACAACAAAAACGCCTTATGTAAATCTAGATATAAGATTTTTGGGAGAAGATTATATTATAAATAGATTTTCAACTATTTATAAAGAGTGTTTAAAGAGAGGAACTAATATAACAAAAGAATATATTAAAGTTTCTCCAGCTCAACATTTTTTTATGGGAGGAATAAAGGTGAATTTAAATTCTGAGACATCTATGGGAAATTTATATGCAGTAGGCGAAGCAAGTTGTACAGGAATACATGGTGCAAATAGACTTGCAAGTAATTCTTTACTTGAGGGGCTTGTTTTTTCAAGAAGAGCTGCAATTTTAATTAACAATACTGTGGATAATTTAGAAATTAAAGTTTCAGCTGTGGATAAATTGAATAGGTCATTAGAAGAAATAGCGAATGAAAACAAAAAATTAGCTGTAAGAATAATAAAAGAAAAGGGTGGTAAGCTAGATGATAAATTACTTAGTTGTAGATAAGATAATAAAGGATGCCCTTATAGAAGATATCCCTAGTGAAGATATAACAACAAATTCAATTATAGATGAAAAAAGTATCTCTACAGTGGAGCTTTTATGCAAAGAAGAAGGAATAATTGCAGGTATTGAAGTTTTTAAAAGAGTATTTGATATATTAGGAAATGTAGAGGTCAAATTGTATAGATGCGATGGTGATAAAGTATATACAAAAGATAAAGTGGGATTTTTAAAAGGGAAGACTAGGAATTTACTACTTGGAGAGAGAGTAGCATTAAACTTACTGCAAAGAATGAGCGGAATAGCCACACTAACTAATGAATTTGTAAAAGAAATAAATCATACAAATGCAAAGTTATTAGATACAAGAAAAACAATGCCGAATCTTAGAATACTAGAAAAATATTCAGTAAAAATTGGAGGTGGATGTAATCATAGATTTAATTTATCAGATGGAATTATGATTAAAGATAATCACATAAGTGCAGCAGGTGGAATAGAAAATGCTGTATTGCTTGCAAGAAAGAATTCTTCATTTGTTAGAAAAATAGAAGTAGAAACTGAAAATATAGAAATGGTAAAGAGAGCATTAGAAGCAAAGGTTGATATAATAATGCTTGATAATATGAATTTGGATCTAGCTAAAGAAGCAGTAAAAATCATAAACAAAAGAGCTTTAATAGAATTTTCAGGGAATGTAGAACTAAGTAATATTAAAGAGGTAGCGGAAATAGGAGTAGATTATATATCTGTGGGAGCATTAACACATTCAGCTAAAATATTAGATTTTAGTATGAAAAACTTAACTTTGATTTATACGTAATTAAATATAGATCATAAAAATGAAAACAACAATTATGTATCCAATTTCTTTATTTCGATATATTCCTAAGTTTAGATTCAATAGTTGATATCTATAATATGTTTGTATTTAAAATATAAGCTAGATAATTTTTATTTGTTTGTTGCAAATGAAACAGAAATTATATTATTATTCAAGTATAATAACATCATGAAGTTAATCTTTTATATAAATAAATTCAAATGAGTATAAAAAATAATATAGGATGGTGTATTTTATGATAAGAAGAGTTATTAAAATTGATGAAGAAAAGTGTAATGGATGTGGAATTTGTGCAAGTGCTTGTCATGAAGGTGCAATTGCAATGATAAATGGAAAGGCAAAGCTATCACGTGATGATTATTGTGATGGACTTGGAGACTGTCTTCCTTCATGTCCAACTAGTGCAATAACTTTTGAAGAACGTGAAGCAGAGGCATATGATGAAGAAGCTGTAAAGATAAATATGGAAAAGAAAAAAAATAAAGATACAACAATATCATTTGGGTGTCCAGGATCACAATCAAAAGTAATAAATCACAATAAAATAGTTGTTAAAAGTAATAGTAATACTAATGAGATACCATCACAATTAAATCAATGGCCGGTACAAATTAAACTTGCACCACTAAATGCAAAATATTTCAACAATGCAGATTTACTTATAGCAGCAGACTGCAGCGCTTATTCATATGGAGATTTCCATAATAAATTTATGAAAAATAAAATCACATTAATAGGCTGTCCGAAACTTGATGAAGGGGATTACTCAGAAAAGCTTACAGCAATTTTAAAAATGAATGATATAAAAAGTCTTACAGTAATAAGAATGGAAGTGCCATGCTGCGGTGGAATAGTAAATGCAGTTAAGAATGCACTAAAAGCAAGTGAAAAGATGATTCCTTGGCAAATAGTAACTATTTCGACTAATGGAGATATTCTAGAGTAATAGTGAAAACAAGTTAAAATAAAAATAGGGTATATCTTAAACTTTACAAGATTAAGATATACCCTATAATCATATAAATTAATATATATGAAATTATATATTAATTATATCAAAATAGAGGATATTATGGATATTATATAGAATAATAATAATATATAGATATTTAAGGGGGAGTATATATGAATAAAAGGAAAGTATTAATACCTGTAGATGGGACTGAAAGAAGCATGCATTCTTTAGATTTCGTAAAAGAAATATTTCCTAAAGAATCAGTTGAAATCATAATAATGAATGTCAAAGAATTAGTATTGATAAATGAAATGATAGTTGCTGATGAAATAAAGTTTGCGACAGAATTAGGAGAAGAAATATTAGAAGAAGCTAAAGAAAAAATGAAAGATTATAAAACTGAAACATGTTTTTCTTTTGGATATCCAGGTGATGAAATTGTAAAGAAGGCAAATGAAGAAAATATAGGTATAATAGTCATGACGAAATCAACCAAAAGAGGATTAACTCGAATGATAGGTTCCGTAACAACAAATGTCGTAAAGCGTGCTAAATGTATTGTAATGATAGTTCCAAATGATTTTACAATTAGTATTAAGTAATCGGAAACTAAGAAAATAAAAAAGAATAACAACCTAAGAGGTACCTTATTATACAAAGCCTTTAAGCAGAATTCATTCCAGACTATCTTAAAAAAATCAAATTTTTGAGATAGTCTTTATATTTCTGAATATAGAATTTTTTTATAGATAATGATATAATAAAACGAAACTTATTTACTAAATTGAAGCAAATAGGTAATAATATATTTATAAAAATTAGTTTGAGCGTTAAGGAGTAAGAAATGAGAGCAGTTTATAAAAATCCAAAGGAATTAGCAACATGCTTAAAAGATCTTGTAGATACATATTATGATGATTTAATTTCATATGAAAAAATGGAAGACAGAATCATGAAACTTGTTGAAGCAAATAAAGACTCTATTTATAAAGATAAAAATATGTCTGTAAAGATAGCTAATATTTTAGGTGATAAAAGAACAGAAACTATTAACAAAGTAGTTGAAAGTAAAACAAAAGCAGAGGATTAATTATTTTTACAATTTAGGAGTGAATTTTAATGGGTAAGAAAGTAATATTAACAGGAGATAGACCAACTGGGAAGTTACATATAGGACATTATATAGGTTCTTTAAAAAACAGAGTATCACTTCAAGAGTCTGGTTTATATGAAAGTTTTATAATGATCGCAGACCAACAAGCTTTAACTGATAATGCACGAAATCCTGAAAAAATAAGAACTAGTTTAATAGAAGTTGCATTAGATTATTTAGCAGTTGGAATTGATCCAAATAAATCTACAATATTCATACAGTCACAAATACCAGAACTAAATGAGCTTACAATGAATTATTTAAATCTTGTTACTTTATCAAGATTAGAAAGAAATCCAACAGTTAAGCAAGAGATAAAACAGAAAAATTTTGAAAATAGTATTCCAGCGGGTTTTCTTATTTATCCAGTGAGCCAAGCTGCTGATATTACAGCATTTAAGGCAGATACTGTTCCTGTTGGGGAAGATCAATTGCCTATGATTGAACAAACTAGAGAGATTGTTAGAAGCTTTAATTCTATATATGGAGAAGTATTAGTTGAACCAGAAGCTGTACTCCCAAGTTCTAATGCAGGAAGATTACCTGGGACTGATGGTAAAAATAAAATGAGTAAATCAATAGGAAATTGCATATATTTATCTGATGATGCAGACACCATTAAAAAGAAGATCATGTCAATGTATACAGATCCTAATCATATAAGAGTAGAGGATCCAGGTAGGTTAGAAGGAAATACTGTGTTTACTTATTTAGATGTTTTTGCAACCGATAGGGATGTAGTAGAAGAAATGAAAGAACATTACAAGCATGGTGGGCTTGGTGATATGAAGGTCAAAAAATATTTAAATGAAGTAATGCAAGCTGAATTAGAACCAATAAGAAATAGAAGAATAGAACTTGAAAAAGATATTGATGTTGTATATGATATGTTAAAAGATGGTAGTGATAAAGCTAGAAGAGTAGCAGCAAATACTCTAAAAGAAGTTCGTGAAGCAATAGGAATAGAATATTTTAAAAGAAAATAGATAAATATTCATTATTACTAGGAGGGAAAGCTAAAATGAAAGCTTTTGGTATATTAAATTATTCAGCAGAAGATGTATTTCATATTTTTGTTAAAAATGCAAAAAAGGATTTCTCAGATTTCAATGAAGATGATGCAACCGGATGCAAAATTAAGAAAAATATAGCATCTGGAGGGCCAACTCCAGTAGAATGTACAGTTGAAATCACTTCATATATAAAGAATGAAAAATATCAAATTACAACTTCAACAGATTATACAAAGTGTATATCAACTTATATGTTTAAAGAACAGAAAGATGGTACAACTAAATTAATATTTGAAGAAGAGCAAAGTGCAGAAAAATTTATTTCATACATGTCATTATACCTTCAAAGATTTATGGCTAGACGTAACTTTAAAGTCCAATACAAAAATATTGTAGAAGGTATTAATAATGAACTAAAAACACATTTCGATAATATTGAAAGAAGTAAACCTAAAGATAAAGTATTATCAGAGTGATATAAAGAGAAGAAATGGGTTGTTTTAAAATAATTGATATTTTAAAATAATCCATTTTTTAGTTGTTACATATTAGATATTTGAATTTTAAATTATACCTATGCTTTTAATATGGACAGCAATTAGAAATGAAGATATCAATTTTTATCTATATTTATACCCAGTTACCATTCTTAAATATTTGAACTTTCTCTCCATTAATTTTCACACCGATTATATTAGTATCTTGAGTTCCTATCATAAAGTCAACATGTGTTAATGAAACATTTGCACATGAACCTTTTAATGTTTCTTTAGTCATTTTTTCTCCATTTTTTATGCAACATGGATATGAAGAGCCTAGAGCTAAATGGCATGAAGCATTTTCATCATATAATGTATTGTAAAAAATTATATTTGAATTCGAAATCGGAGAATTATAAGGGACTAAAGCAACTTCACCTAGACGATTTGACCCATTATCTGTATTTATTAATTGTTTTAAAATATCTAATCCGCTTTCAGCATTGCAGTCTGTGACTTTACCGTCCTTAAATGTTAATGAAAAATTGTTTATTAAATTTCCACAATAGCTTAAGGGCTTTGAACTAAACACAATTCCATCTACTTTATCTAATCTTGGAGTGGTATAAACTTCTTCAGTAGGCATATTTGCAATAAATTTAAGATTATTTTGAGTAATATCTTCTCCACCACACCAAATATGAGATTTAACCAATCCAACCTTTAAATCAGTCCCAAGAGAATTTGTAAAATGTAAATATTCAAAGTCATGAGTATTTAATTCTGATACTTTTTTATGAAGAAGTTCAGTATGCTTGGTCCAAGCATCTATAGGATCATCTTCTTTAAGTCTCATAACCGTGAAAATAGCATCCCATAATTTAGCGACAGCATCTTTAGAGTTAATTTCACTAAATACTTTCTTAGCCCAATTTTCTGTTGGAATTGAAATTATGCACCATGAGTTTTTATTAGAATTACAAGCATCGTGATACTTTTCTAAAGCAATACGCCTACTATTTTGGTATGCTGAGATTTTATCTGAATCTACATCTTTGAAAATATCAGGATCAGATGCAGATATACTTAAAAAGGCAGCATTTTTTTCTACATAATAATTATATTTATCCTGCTCGAAATTTGGAAAGAAAGAAAGAACTTCTTTACTAGAATTATTAAATCTGATTTTCTTAAATTTCTCATCGCTATAAGTTATAACAACATCAGAAGCACCAATTTCATAAGCTTCCTCTGCGAGCATTTTTGCAAAATCGCTACATTCAATAGGGCTATTTATAACGAGTATACCATCCTTTTGCATATTTATACCTTTAATAATTGCAAGTTTTGCATATTTTAGTAATAAATCATTAAACAAATCATATCACCTCATAATTAATAGTTTTTATCTTCTTAATTATTACACTAATTTTAGTAATTATCAAAGTGAAAAGTTAAAAATTCTATTTAACTTATAAATCTATACTTTAAGGGATATAATATAGTATAATTAATAATATATTATAGATAAAATTTATAATAGTAAGGATGAATGGATAATCTTACTACTAAATTTAGGCAGCTGGCACAAAATATATATTTCATCATTGGCTGGCTATTCTCTTTCATGTACTTTGTGAAAAACATGTTAGAATACTAAGCAGTTATTTTTTTGATGCTACTGTACGTGCAAATGAATTTTATGAAAAACTTAGGAGGTTCTTAATGAAAAAACTATTGATTTTAGACTCAAATTCACTTATGAATAGAACTTTTTATGCCTTGCCTCCTCTTACGAATAGTGATGGAATAAATACTAATGCCATTTATGGCTTTATGAATATGTTATTTAAGATGAAGGATGAATTTAACCCAAATAGTATAATTGCTACTTTTGATTTAAGGGCACCGACATTTAGACATAAGCAATATGCAGATTATAAGGCAGGAAGAAAAAAAATGCCACCAGAACTTGCAGAACAATTCCCAATTATTAAAAAATTATTAAAGTTTATGGGGATAAAGATTTTTGAACTAGAAGGTTTTGAAGCTGATGACTTGATTGGGACAGTTTCGAAGTTTGCTGAAGAAAATAATACTGAAGTAATTATAGTTACAGGAGATAAAGATGCACTTCAACTAGCATCGGACACAACTAAGATTGTAATTACTAAAAAAGGAGTTAGTGAAACAGCAGTATATGATAGAAAGACGTTTATAGATGAATTTGATGTAACACCAAATCAATTTATAGATGTTAAAGGTCTTATGGGAGATAAATCAGATAACATTCCAGGAGTTCCAGGAGTTGGAGAGAAAACTGCTTTTAAGCTTATAAAGGAATATGGATGTATTGAAGAAGTCTTAAAGAACATTGATAACATTCCAGGGAAAAAGCTTAAAGAAAATTTGGAAAACAATATGGAACAAGCAATATTTTCTAAAAAACTTGCTACTATTATGCGAGAAGTGCCAATTGAATTAACTTTAGAAGACATCAACTGTAGTGATAAAGAAGATGTATTAGAAATTAAAAAAATGCTTATTAACCTTGAAATGAAATCAATTTTATCTAAATTTAAAGATGATACTATTTCAGAGGAATCTAAGGTTAAAGTTAATAATATAGATACGATTGAAGAAATGAAAAAATTATTTCTAGAGCAAAAAGATAGAATTTATATAGATTATATCTTAGCAGACGCATCTATATATTCTAAATTAGAACTTGAATATTTGATTCTAGGTCAAGAAGATAGTGGAGCTATTATAAACTTTAAAGACATAAGTTCTAATAATAAAGAGGAAAGCTTAGAAGTTTTAAGAAATCTAATGGAAAATAAAAATATTAAGAAAGTAATTCATGATGGGAAAAATTTTGTTACATTTTTAAATAAAAATAAAATCGAAATTAAAGGATTTGAGTTTGATACTGCAATAGCAGCCTATTTAATTGATTCTTCAAAAAGTAAATATGAAATTTTAGAGCTTGTTAATTATTATGTTGGTGAAAATCCAAGTGAAGAAGGCAATAATCTAAAAATAATTCTTTCAAGCTATTTACCTGTAATTTATGAAAAATTAAAAGAAAGACTTCATAAAGAAGATATGGATAAACTTTATTATGACGTTGAGCATCCATTAATATATGTACTTTCATCTATGGAGAGTATTGGATTTAATATAAATGACGGTATGCTAGATGAGCTAAAAATAAAATTCAAAAAAGAAATTGAGGAAACTCAAAAAGAAATATATAAATTATCTGGAGAAGAATTTAATATAAGTTCACCTAAACAATTAGGTAAGATATTATTTGAAAAGTTAGATTTACCATCAAGCAAAAAAACAAAAACAGGGTATTCAACTAATCAAGGAGTTTTAGAGAAACTAATAGATAAACATGAAATAATCCCTAAAATAATGTATTATAGACAAATTACAAAACTTAATTCTACATATGTGGAAGGATTAAAAAATGTAATTGATAATGATGGACGTATTCATTCAAAGTTCAATCAGACTGTTACGACAACAGGAAGACTAACTAGTACAGAACCTAATCTGCAGAATATCCCAATTAAATATGAAATGGGTAGAGAAATAAGAAAGGTATTTATCCCGATGGAAGAAACTGATATACTAGTTTCATGTGATTATTCTCAAATAGAATTGAGAGTTTTAGCTCATATTGCAGATGATGAAAATATGATAGATGCATTTAAAAATCATATTGATATTCATACAAAGACAGCATCAGAAGTTTTTAAAGTACCATTAGATGAGGTGACTCATCTTATGAGAAGTAGAGCAAAAGCTGTAAATTTCGGAATAGTATATGGAATAGGTGGATTTAGTTTAGCTCAAGATCTGAAGATTACAAAAAAAGAAGCAGAAGAATATATGTCTATTTATTTTGAAAGATATCCTAAAATAAAACTATATTTAGAAAATATAGTTAAAGAAGCTGAAGAAACAGGTTATGTAATAACAATTTTAAACAGAAGAAGATTTATACCAGAAATAAAATCTTCAAATAAAATAGTAAAAGCTTTAGGTGATAGATTAGCTATGAATGCTCCAATTCAAGGGAGCGCTGCTGATATAATGAAGATTGCTATGGTTAATGTTTATAATAAATTAAATGAAAATAATTTAAGAAGTGAATTGATTCTTCAAGTACATGATGAACTTATCTTAAATGTTAAGAAAGAAGAATTTGAAGAAGTAAAAAATATAGTTGCATATGAAATGGAAAATGCTGTTAGACTAAAAGTAGCACTAGATGTAGATGTTAATTTTGGTGATACATGGTATGATGCTAAATAGTGAAGTGTTAGGCATATTGAAAAAACAATGAGGTTAGTTATAATCTGTTTTGTGTCATATGCCTAATTTAAAAAGGTGGTTTATAATAGAAATGATTAAGATTGGGCTAACGGGTGGAATTGGTACAGGTAAGAGTACTGTATCTGATATACTAAAAAACGAAAAATTTAAAATTATAGATGCAGATGATATATCTAAAGAAGTTCTTGAAAAAAATCCAGAAATACTAGAAATGGTTAGTACACAATTTGGATCAGGTTTTTTTGATTGGAGAGGGGAGTTTAGAAGAAAAGAATTTGGAAATCACATCTTTAGATTTCCTAAACAGAGAATAAAATATGAAAAAATTATTATGCCTTATATTAAAGAAACTATAGAGAAAAATATTAAAGTATATGAAAAAAGAGGTGAAAAACTAGTAATAATAGATGCTCCGACTTTGATTGAAAATAATTTACATGTTGAAATGGATTATGTGATACTTGTATATGCTGATAGTTCAGTTCAAATTCAAAGAGTTATGAACAGAGATAGATTAACTAAGATTGAGGCAGTTAGCAGAATGAACTCTCAAATGCCTATGGAAGAAAAGAAGGAATTTGCAAATATTATTATTGATAATAATAGTGATTTAATTGATACGCAAAAACAAGTTTATGATTTAATTGATTTTATCAAACTAATATGCTAGGTAAGGAGAAGATAATGAAATCTCTAAGAAAAATCTTTTGTACAATAGCGGTATTAATAGCAGTTATAATAGCAGTAGGAGTGGGTTCTAAATATATTATAAAAGAGAAGATTTTTCCGTATAAATATAAAGAATACGTAGACGCATATAGTGCTCAGTATAACTTAGATCCATTATTTGTATTAGCAGTAATAAAGACTGAAAGTAACTTTGATGATGATGCTCACTCACATAAAAATGCAGTAGGACTTATGCAAATAACTGTTGAAACAGGGGAATGGGCAGCTAAGCAAATGAATTATAGTACATTTTCTAAAGATGATTTATATAATGAGGAATATAATATTAGAATGGGCTGTTGGTATCTTAGAAGACTAAACGATACTTTCAATAAAGACTTAGACCTAACGATTGCTTCGTATAACGCAGGTCCAACCAATGTGCAGACATGGCTTGACAATGAAAAATATTCTTCAGATGGAAAAAGTATAGAGTATATACCTTTTGGTGAAACAAAAAAATATGTGGACAAAGTAAATACTTATTATAATGTTTATAAATATATTTATAGTGGTAGAAAAAGTTATTCTGATACAGATAAAATAGTAGAGTTAATTAAAAGTTTTTGGACTGTAAATTTTTTAAGTTAAATATTTTATAAAACACACTTGAATTTTTTATGAAAATGAATTATTATTAAGTAGTTAGTTAATATTTTGCAGGTGTGCTGGAATTGGCAGACAGGCACGTTTAAGGGGCGTGTGTTTTTAACGTACGGGTTCAAGTCCCGTTACCTGCACCAAATTGGG